>Ga0181599_1001400_pt1 | contig 23355 bp, 22 predicted proteins | sample 041ome_3_FD_148658 | JGI IMG/M metagenome (GOLD analysis project Ga0181599, IMG submission 148658) | Coastal salt marsh microbial communities from the Groves Creek Marsh, Skidaway Island, Georgia - 041405US metaG (spades assembly) | ecosystem: Environmental > Aquatic > Marine > Intertidal zone >...
CTTCCATTATGCGTACATGTTTACTAGGTCAACTGGAAGTTTGTATGTCTTACCGTCAGAGCATTTAGCCAAGATTGGGTACTTTTTGCTACGTGGTTTAAGACCCACGATTGTAAATGTTTTACCGCTGCGTTGGAACTCTTGTCCAAGGTCCATGTTAATCCCAAGGATTGTCTTGTAGCGATTAAAATCAGTGGCCTCTTTTGACATTGTGATGCCACCTTCAGCAACTGTAGCTACTTGAACTTTAGTGGTAAAATTATCGCCAGTAAAGCGAGTGCTTCCAAGTTTAACCTCTAGACCGTATTTTTCAGCCACTTGCTTAAGAGCTGCTTCAAGTTCAGAGTTGATTTGACGGATGTTTTGACGGTTGAATGCTGTTACTTTTTTCATTGTGATTGTTTTATGTTTAACTTTTAATTACAGTATAAATATAATAAAAAGGATTGACATAAAAAAATCATGTGGCAACTTTTTTGCACAAAGTTATTAACAATTACTGTTTTGTAACTGTCATGTGTCTAAAGAAGTACCACCAGCCATAACCAAACATCTTGCCCTTAATAGTATCAAGTACTTTCTGGTGATCTGTATTAAAATGGTTGTTAGCATCTTCCATGTTGTCAAATTCACCTTCAGCATGGTTGTATATTGTAACCCGATCAAATGTGCTCAGGCTTGCCAAAAGTCGTTCTCTGCTACTTTCTGCTAACTCTTTCCAGGGCACAATTATATTTGGACAGCTATAATCATTGAAGAGAATATTCTTGTCGTGGTAAATTGTCTTAATCAGCGCTTGGTCTACATCAGATACGTCTGCAATAAGGCTTACTCGATCCACAGAGTCTAAGAATTTACAAGCTGAAATGGCCGATGTGTAATTGTAAAGATGGTCGTAGACTGGAATGTGGCCGGTTGGTTCCATGTTAGCATACTTGTTAATATAGTAACTTGCGTTCGTGTTAAAATCAGCATATTCTTCAGCTGACATCCGGCCTGAATCTGAACCATCTCTGCGTACATAAGTATACATCCTTCTTGGTATATGTAGATGCTTACCTCGAGTTAAATTATAGAACGTAAACAGAGTGTCCGTTGAGGTTCTAGTATTTTTGTTCATATGCATGGCGCTTTCGGTCGGTCTACGCATACATCTAGCATGGCCGTACATATTATATGAGGATCTGTCTTTCCAAAGTTGGTTGACATCATTCGTGGAACGATAGTTAAACTCGGCGACATAGTCTTCCGGTGGCTTTACAAAGAAGTACTGTTGTAATTGACCTTCGGTGTTGGTCATTGTTGAGTCACCATAAATACTCATAGCTTCCGGGTACATCTCGAAATGATTATGGTATGTCTGTAGAATGTTTGGGTCGATTATATCATCTGAGTCCAGATCGAAATAATAATCATAGTCCAAATGCTGAAAGAAGTTCTGATAGAGATAGAGTTCTCGCTTCTCCTTCACATCATAGTACATAATCCTCGGATCATTGACCTTTAAGATCTCATTCTTAAGCCAAGTTCTGTATTCTGGATCTGCACTAAAGTCATCACCAATGATTAAAACCCAGTTCTGATAAGTTTGACTAAGCACATTCTTAAACGTTAGTTCAAGATGTTCTTGTGGGTTATTATAGAACGATGTTACTAGTAGAAACTTCTTATCTTGATTCATTCTTTACTTCTAATATTTTCATTAAGACTTGATCTGGTGATGGCTGACACTTAAACTCTGTAAATCCTTCAGCACATTCTGGCACATAGTGCATTCCGTTGATACTGCCCCATTCTTTAACCGAATACTTTGGATTAGAAGCACAGAAGAGCTTACATTCACCACCAATAAAATGGAATTTGTAGTCTTGTGAACCATTGCGCCATGGTGCAATCTTTTCTGGTCTGATTGAAGAACCAATCGTAAATATCTCTGATTCTGTTGTACCGGCGACATGCATCGGTCCAGCATCAAAAGTTACAAGACCATAAGCATTATTTAAGATGTGCCAAAGTTCACTGATCGGACTATCTGTAAGATCGCAGTAGTTTAGATCTACGCCTTCAAGTTGAATTGTATTCTTATCTAGATGGCCGTTAAATGTAGCCTCTTTATGGCTCATGCCAATCGTTACAATCTTAAAGTCAGTATGTTTTTTAACAAGATCAACCATGCGCTGCCACTTCTCAATCGGCCAAGTTCTTGAAGGCCAATTCTCGGTAACGTGAAAGACTAGATAGTTCTTGTCTATCTTAGCTGCTCTTTCGCCAATTGGATCTGGAATAAACTCACAATGTAATTCATCTGGATATAGGTACATCCCAACGCCCATTGCATGAAGTTGTCTAGCCTCTACATTGTGCAACTTCATTTCAATTGCTCTATTGTAGAAATTATCACCGGCCATGCCGTAGTTGGTCTTGATAAACTGGTTGTAAGTCTCAAAGACCTCAGCCCATTCACCTGGCCATTCTTCTGTGTAAGGAATAATATTGTCTACATACGGATTATTCTTAAAGATCTCTGCTCTGTGGGTCATCACGTCGATCTTATGCCCATAGGAGAGTGCTACCTTTCTAATCGTAGGAGTCGAGCACAGAGTGTCTCCAAGCGGCTTACACGATACCTTAACAAGTACCTTCTTGTTGTTCGGTCCTAGTTCTAGCATTCTTCTTCAGCATTGATCTTCTCAAATTCATAATTAGGCTTGATGAACTCATTCAAGGCTCTGCCCTGTGAGTCTGCCATGTTGAAAAGATTCCAATCTGCTAGTTCAACGTCCTTATAAACATAAGTCGCATGGTTAAAATGAACTGTCAACGTTTTATGTTCAACGTTATACGCAGCTGTTTTAATCGTAGATGAATTGTACTGTGAAATTGTGCTCGTTATCATATGTAAGTCTTTACAACTTATATAATCAACTTAGAGATTGTTTATCTTTCTTTGATCTTAATGCCTTGTGTTGTTAGAATATCTTCTAACTCTTGGATCGCTCTAACGATACTACTAACGTCAATCTCTTGAGTACCTGTATTACCACCTCCACCGGCAGCTTGAGCTCGAGGAGCAGGTGCAGGACTACTGTCACTACTAAAGAATCCTGTAAGTTTATCCACAAGATTAGAAGCAGCGTTCGAGATGCTAGATGAAGCTTGATTGTTTGTATCACCGGCTTCAGCAACAGTACCTTCAAAGTCAGCGATCATACTTGCTAGTTCTTTAACTGCGAGGATCAGCTTATCTCCAAGTTGAGCAAGAGCATTGTTTTTACCAGCGCTAGCAAGATATGCTAGAGCCTTAAACATGTCAGTAGATGCCTTAATTGCTTCTACGTTCATTGAATTTGAATGTGCTGCAATTTGACCGTATGCACCAGCAACTTTTGTCATTGAACTTGCATAAGTTTTCAGATATGCATTCATATCTGAAATTCCTAGTGCTTTTGCTGATTCAGGACCAATTGGTTGTACAACCGCATTTACAAGTTTACCTATTTTTTCAACAGCACCACCAGCAACAAGTCGCGTAAATTTACCAAATGCATCGGCAATCATGTGAAGTGGTTCTGCAAGTGTCTTTAGTTTAGGTGCCAGTTCAGCAAGTTTAGTAAGTATTTCAAGAGGCGAAGGTTGATCTCCTCCAAATAAACCTGCAATACCTTTTAAAAGACCTCCAATAAGTTCACCAGCTCCTCCAACTACGCTTGCACCTGCAGTTGCTCCTACAAAGACTAACCATGCAACACCCAGTGCTGCTACGCCTAATGCAAGACTTAATAGATTGTCAACACCGAGTTCATTCTTGATTCTTGCGAATGCATCGATGATAGCATTGATCGGTGTCATCAAGGCATCTGTAAAGTTTTTCGAGATAGCACCTAAATCTGGCATAGCGCTTAAGATCCAGGCAACTGCTAACATACCTGCTGCGATTACAATCATACCAACCACACCTAATAAAAGACCTACTGCACCAATACCGCTTGTTGCAATCAAGCCAATAACAAGTGCGGGTACTGTAAATAATACAAGTGAAAGTGCAACTGCCATACTCCAGTCCATTGGAGGTGCACTGTTAAAACTATCTGGCATCCATGTAAATATCCATGCTACACCAACTATTGCAAGTGCAACTACAACCATACCGATTGCTCCTTTTAGCATACCGCCGTAGCCAATTCCCATCTTGTCGAATAACATAGTCAGAACTGCAAATGAGATACCAAATGCTAAGATAGCTATACCTGAACTTTTAGACCATTCGATCGGAGGTGCACTCCAGGTGCCTTCTAGGAATGAGAATATCCAAGACACTGCGCTGATGGTTACTGCAACTAGAATAGTCGCCAGAGCACCTTTAAACATATCATTGTAGCCAACTCTAAATTTAGCAAAGAGTACGGTAAGTATTGCAAACGGCGCTCCGAATGCTAAGAGTGCAAGACCAGCTGTTTGTGTCCATTCTACTGGAGGCGCATTCCAGGTATTGCCTAACATACCGAATATGAATGAAATACCTACGATTGAGGCTGCAATAGCCGCCATCGCTACGGCACCTTTAGCAATATCTTTAAAGCCAACCTTTCTTGACTGTAAAGCTTTAGTAACTAAGGCGTATGTAATACCAAATGCCAGTATTGAAAGACCAGCAGTCAACGACCAAAGAGGTGGTGGTGCGATCCATGTGTTACCTAAAGCGCCAAAGATATATGCAATACCGGTAACTGATGCTGCAATAGCCAACATTGCAGCTCCACCTTTAGCAATATCTTTAAAGCCAACTCTTCTTGATTTTAAGGCTTTAGTAACTAGAGCATATGTAATTCCGAATGCAAGTATATTTAAACCTGCTTTAAGTGACCATTCTACAGGTGGTGTTTTATATGTACCTGGTAAGAGTGAAAAAGCTAACGCTGTCGCAACTATACCTGCTGCAATTATTGGTATAATTAAAGAAGATTGTAAAGTATCTTTTATGTTCATTTTACCAGGCCTGCTATTGCCAGCTCTAAGGAAACCTTTACTACCCCTAGACTTTCCTTTCATTAGTTGAACAACTAAGCCTAACGCAGTTCCGAATATGAGAACAGCTATACCTGCTGTAAAGACAAATGCAAGTGTATTACCTGTAATATTTGGAATTCCTACTGATTCAAGAGCTTTAAATGCAAGAGCAGCTGAGACAATACCTATTGCTATCATTGGTATCACTAACGCTGACATAACTATATCATTCTTTGATAATTTAGCTGGTTTTGATTTTGCAGTTCCAGTAAGATTCATTAGTCCTGGCGTCTCAGTCTGTTTACCTTTTACCATACTGACCACCATACCAATCGTAACACCAAAAGCAAGAATTGCTAAACCAGCAATTGCGATGAATTTAATCAGACCTGTATAGTCTAGACTATTCATGGCTGTAATTCCTTTTTGTAAGTAAGGTGCTGCCTTTGCAAGAGCTACTGCCATTAAACCACCAATAGCAAGGTAGGTTACTGCTTTAAGAGCAAAGATACCTATTCCTTTAAGATCCATCTTCTGGTTTCTTTTCCTAGAATTATCCCTTTTAAGGAGTGATTCGGTCTCGCTACCTCTCTTAGAAACTACAACCTCTTTAGCTAGTAATGTTAAACTTGACATAAGTGCAACTACACCTGCTATCGGCACCAATATTTTAATTAGACCTTCAACCTTGGCAACGTCAGCATCAGTTACATTAATCGCAGCAAGCGCACGTGCTGCTAATCCAACTGGAATTAAAGCAAGTGCCATGGCGGCCATTGTAGCCCCTAATAGAGCAACCTGTCTTGGGCCAATCTTATTTAACATCGGTAACGCAAATCTAACAACAAAAAGTGCTCCAGCAAGTGGTATCATTGCTGCAGATGCAATTACAAACGATGCCGCAGTTTTAGGGCTAACATCGGGCATCATACTTACTGCTCCTGCAATAATGATAGTATTTAATGACATAACTACCATTGCCTGCATGATCTCATTAGTGTTGTTTGCGTTCAAGAACTTATTCATTAAACCCGAGAACTGCCATGCATTGATTAATTGAATAAAAATCTGACCCTGTATATAGAGTGCTGCAGAGATTGCTATAAATGTTAAAAGTTTAGAACCATCTGGAGTAGCCATACCTGCAAGTGCATATGATGTTGCAACTACCATGGTTACCATGGCCATAATACCTGCTGTAAAAATTAAAAGTTTCTGTGTCGATCGAAAAAGACCGTCACCTGATTCACCGTTTAATAAAGGCTCAATCGCTTTCATCATAGGTACTAAACCTGCCATGATTAGAGTACCCATGGCTATGTCTTTTACAGAAACACCGCGCGTTGCTTGGAATGCCTGTGATAATGTGAATACACCAAAGCCAACCACTGCAATTAAGCCACCAAGACCTAGCATCTTTTCAATAGTAATACCAGTCTTTAGTTTGGCTCCTTGATCGACGGTCTTTTTCATAAGAACGTCTTTAATGTCTTTAAGTACTGCTGTATTTTCTGCTATACTAGCGGCTAGACCAGAAGTAACAGAAAGACTAGTCTTTGAGATTTCCTCAATCCTAGTCATTGACTCCTTAGTCTCAGCAGCAATATACTCAATCTTCGATAGTAAAGAATTAGTGCTTATTGCATGGCCAATGAGTATCTTATCAGTATTTTGATTTGCCATCTAGTGTTTAAAAAATTATACAGATCTTTTAGCTTCTTGCTTAGCAGCTTTCAGTATTTTAGTCAGCTCATCACTGTCCATAGATGCTAATTCTTGCTCTAGATCCTTTCTTGTTCTTGAATCTTTCTCAAAGTCAGATATAGTTCGATCATCAGATTCTCTCTTATCTATTAGACTTTCTATTTGAGCTTGAATCTGATCTACTTTCTCTTGAGCTTCAGCTGCATGATGGTCTAGACCCTGTCTTTCCAGCTTTTTAACTTTAGCCTCTGCCTTCTTCTTAAGCTTTTCAAGTTCTTTAAGATTGGCCTTTGAGATCTTTCTATTCATGTAAGCATTTTTGATCTGTGGACCAAAAGCAATACCTATACCTGCAATAGCAAATGCTAGTGTAATAGGGTCTACGAACTCATTAATCATAGCCTCATTTAAGAACTGGTTATAGCCTTTAATCTTCTTCATACTGGAAATTATAATTTATTGTATATATCACACAAAAAAATAAGGAGACGCAGGGTCCCCTTATTCTTTAGTTTACATTTTCGGAACTTTGATATTAGGTACCTTGATATTAGGTACTTTCATTCCGCTTGCAGCTCCGCCTGCTGCTTCGTTTTGGCTCTTGTTCGCCTCGTTCTCTTTCTTTAAGTCGTCAATTAAATCTTTGACAATGTAATGGTATTCATAGTATTCCATCTCGTTAAGCTCTGATGGCTGTATATGGAGATGTTTATACACATAAAACCTAACTTTAAAGAAGTTCTTGAGAGAGATCTTGAACAATGAAAAGAGATTTGATGCCGTCACGAAAGTTGATAGGAATAGAGGCCTCCTCGTCCTCTACCACGACTTTCATCTCTGGTTGTATTCCTATTTTCATTTGCTCTGCCAACTTATATAGTAATAAATATTTCTTGTTCTCCCAACCGTTCATTTCAACCTCAAGCTCCCAAAGTCTTTTTTGATTGAAAGTTCTCCAGTCTGTAGCAACGAAAGGTGCAATCTGTAGAAGTGATTGGTCTATCTCTTGCTCTTTATCTCTACGCTCCTTGATATATCTTGTAATTTCTGACATTACACCAATTGAAGGCGGTCTCATTATGATTTCACCATAAGATCTAGTTTTGATCAAGAATGCTTTATGCTCTTTGCTGTAATACTTCTCAAGCTCTGCTGGAATATCGAAATACTCAAAATATTCTCTTTTGATTTCAATCTCATGTTTAACGCCTCTTCTGTTAGACCAATCAACCTTAAGGCTGTTTTCTGGTTCTGGGAATGTTAAATCTCTAATTGCTAGAATCAAGATAAATCTATCCTCTTCACATATATCTTTAAATGAAGTTCTAGACTTTTCGTTGGTAACCTTTGTACAAGATTCTACAATTGCATTAAGCTTCTCGTCAATGTCCAATAGATTGTTTTCATCCATTGTTGAGAAATGTCTAATCTCAGCTACCTTTGCAGATCTAATTTGTATGGTTGTTCCTTCTGGATAGAATCTACCTCTAGATGGTAAGCTATCTAATGGTAAATCGTGCCAGCCTAATAGATTATCTGATTTCTCAGGAACGGCTGGTCCAAAGTTTGCCATGTTGACAGAGCCTAAACCCTGTTTTTCTACAGCAGCTTCCATAGCATCTACCTCAGCATTTGCCTTTTGATCTTGATGCACATTGGTGTTAACACCTTGATCTTTAGCATCTAACTGTTTTGCTAGTTCTTCTTGATTCATATTGTTGTTGTCTTTCATGTTACTTATCTTTTAAGTTTTTAAGGTCTCTTTTTATAGTTGTTTTTTCTTCGGCTGAACGTTTACTCAGTTCTTGTTGGATTAATATACGTATGAACGCACTGATAGAAACTGGTCTTTCCTCCTTTTCTAATGCATCATTCAATATAATCCTATTGACCTGATTAACCTCATCCTCTGTCAAAAGTACTTGCAACTTCTTTGTCAGTTTATGGTTGTTCATAGTATATTATGTTGGTATTGTAATATGTTTCAAGTTTAAAAAAAGAGAGAGACTTTTTAAGGCCTCTCTCCTTATGTATTCTAAATACTTATTAGTTTAATTCTTCAGCGTATACGTCACTTCTCCATGTAACTTCAAGAGTTTGTGGATCAGTTGTCTCGTAGCTTAATTCTCCAGTGAAACCTATACCTGATGTAATGAAACAATCATCAAGTGTTACTTTTCTGAAGATGTCACCTTCTCTGTTGAATTGAACAATTACGATCGTACCAACATAATTCTTTTTCAAGCCCATTTCACCAGTTTCTGGGTTGTATGCATTTCTGTACCATTGTCTCATGGTCTTATACAAGTAAGCTTGATTTGAATCATTTAGGTTTAACGTAAAGTTAACTGTTACGTCAATCGCAGTACTGTCAGGCATACCTGCATAAGATCTAGTTGAGAACTTATACTTCTGCTCGACTGCCGCAACTTCTCTATGAAGTTGTTCCAAACCCGAGATTGAGTTTATGTGTTGTAATAACAGTGATTGACCCGATACGTTTGCTGGAGGTAAAATAGTTACCTCAAACAGGTTAGCTTGTACTGGTTCGAACTGCTTACCTTTCTTGCTGGTTTGGTCTTCTGAATAATGTGGTAAAGCCATTTTTATCTTTCTTTTATTTTATATATCTTTCGTTTCTTATGCAAAGTTTCCTGTTGCGATTTCACCAGTGTTCAAAATAGTAACACGTGATACAAGAATTTCAAGACCTTTAACCGGTTCAACGTATGTATCTAAGATACCCATGTTGTTATCGATTACTTCGTTAGTGTTATTTGTAGTGTCCATAATGTTTCTATAGTCGTAAACACCACCGTCTTTCTTAACCGACTCCATGAAGTTGTCAGCTAGAGTTTGGATCTCTAATCTTGTTTGTGCGTTGTTAAACTCGAACAAGTAGTTTTGTAAGATTGCAGCTAGACCGTCTTCGATGTAGATCATTGCTTCTCTTACGTGAGCTGATGAAAGAGCTGACTGGATTGACTGTTGAGCAGTCTTGTTACCTTTAATTACAATACCAACTCCTCTTTCGAATACGATTGGGTTGTAACCAAATGGCTCAAGTACGTCTCTGTCATTCTTGTCGAACGCAAATTCAACACCTTGTACGCCAGTACCACCTACAACACCTCTTCTTGGACCTGCCACGATTGACCATGGTAGAGCGTCAGAATACTTGTCGATGTAGTTGTTTGATACGTATGCTGCTGGTGGAATTACTTTAGTTCTTCCGTTCTCTAATACATTCAGACCTGGACCGTAGTAGAACGCAAAGTTTGCGCCTTCGTTTAGTGAAGGTAGAGTGTATAGTGCAGTTGGGTTAAGGTTTAAGTTACCACCTGTTCCAACGTATCTTGTTTCAAATTCACCGGTAAACTCATTCATGAACGATGGGTTTTCAGAGTTTTTAAGTTCTTTAACCATCGGTGCATTCAAGATCGCACTTGCATTTTGTCTCTCTTTACAAAGTTGAGCAATTTCTTCTTTGTTTAAGATACCGCCAGCTTCTAATGAACCGAATGTATCAACAACGTATCTGAAGTCGATTGCGTCTTTGTCGATAAGAGTATTAGAAAGACCGTTACCTGGCTTTAACATTGTTAAAAGCTCTGCAATTGTCTTATCAGTTTGAGTTGCACCTTCGATCGGGAACATCTTGTAAACTTCAGTTGCTTCTTCGTATGATCTAAGAGCATACTCTGGCTCAACTGACATGTTTCTGTGACAGATAAACTCGAATGAGTATTCTGTGTCTCCGTTACCGTCAACTACTGGTGTTAACTTCTTAATTTGCTTGATTCTAGCCAAATCGCCTTGATCTGCATTTGTTGGTAAGTACATACCAACTTTGATGTGCATCATCTCGCTATCTGAATCTAGTGGATTGTAGTTCGGGTTGAACGCTGGTTCAGAACCACCTGCTAGAACTAGTTTAGACATTGTGAAGATACCCGCACCTTTGTCTAAGAATGTCCATCCTGTTGGGAAAACAGCTGTTCTTGCGTTTGCGCCAATTGTTACTACGTTAAATGGATTGTTAAGTGTATCACCAGTTACTGCTCTTGAATAAGACGTTAATGCAACTGCTGTTTGTCCAGAGAATACTGAAGCTGAGAAGCCGTCGTTACCGTCTGGTGAAATAACAACCTTATTAGGATCTGAAGTATCGATGTTAGCAATCTTAACGTACTCACCTAAGTTTTCTGAAGGTAAGAATGTTGTACTGTTTACGTCGTTAGCAACCCATGATGCTGAAACGCCCGCTGCAGTAATCTCTAGTTCACCATCGTTGTTGATACTTAGAACTGCTGAGTTAAATGCAGCTGGAGCAGCTACTGCGCTAAAGTTTTCGTAGATAGACTTGCTTGGAGCATCACTACCTGCGATTGTTAGAGTAGAATCAGTACCGTCATCTGTAACTACGTCAATCTGTACGTATTCATCTGCGATTTCTGAGTATAACCATTCTCCTGCTTCAATGCCAATTGCTTGTAGCTGAGCTGCAGTGATGTTTCTAATAATCATATCACCACCTGCAGTGATTTCAACGATTCTACCATCAGGGTTAACGCCATCTGTTAATACAACACCGTTATTTACGTCTTCTTGTACTACTAAGTGTGATAGTAATTCATAGTCTTGGTAGATGTTAAAGTCTACACCAACCATGTCGATTGCTGCAATTGCATCTTCATTAACCGCACAGAAAAGACCAGTTCTTCTAGCCTCTCTATTGATTAGGGTCTCGATGTAAAGCTGACGACCTTCGTTGTCTAAGAATTCTGGAATCATTGAACCAGTGTATTGAGCTATTAACTCAACTTCTCTCAGTGCTGTGAAGTTAGATAGAAGATCTTTTCTAAGACCATCACCTGTAAACATTGCACCGTAAACTGGATCGTTGTTTAATTCTGTTGAATCAAACTTACCTTTGAATACTAATACGTCGATCATATAGTCTGATACGTATTCTAGTGGATCTACACCTTCTGGTACATTACCTTCACCATACCACTCTCTTGCTGTTACGTTAAAACCGTCTGTGTTTGCAGCTTGTCTAACGATGATTGTGATTGGATCTTGCTTAATGTTTACGAAAGTAAGAGCGTTTGTTGAAGATGCTGTAGTGTTACCAGCTATTGCTAGTACTTTTTCATCATCTGGTGCCCAGAACTTACCGGTATCGAAAGCCTTGCTAAACTCATCAGTTAGAGTTGCAGCAGTTAGACCTTGATCGCCACCTGCAGTTACTGGTGAAACGCCGTTGATTAGATCGTTTTCGTCTTTTGCGGTTAGGTTCATTGCCAAGATTGGGCCTCTTGAAAGAGCTTCAAGCGCTGATCTGTGGAAGAACATTCCTTTTCTTTCTAAAGACTTGTCAATACCGCCGAATACTTGAACGAACTGCTCAGTATCTTCGATTAAGACTGGTGTGTTGTAAGGTCCTTTTTTAGAACGACCAACAACTAGTCTAATAGTCTCAGAAGGAATATTAACCGTCTGTGATTTGTCGAACTCTAGACGATATACGCCTGAGCTCTTGAACTGTTGTAATTGAGGACTTAATGCCATTGTTATTTGTTCTTTTTTTTTAGATTCTTTGTTTATATATCTGTGCTACTCACGTTTTTTACTTCAGTAGATCGTAAATATCGAATTGTAAATCTCCTTGTGCGTCATTGTCTTTATAGAGTACTCTTTCCATCTCTGTGTGTAGGCTATCATCAATCACGTCAAGTAGTTCTTCAATGTAGTCTGCGTAGTCAGTTGTGTTTAAAAATTCAGTCGCAGTAATGGCAGTAATGATAATATCGTCATGTCCCATTTGAGCTGCATAACCACCACTTCTACCTTTACCAAAAAGACTAGCTTCTTGTACTGTTTCTTCGTCTGTTATATTTATTCTATTGTTCTTATATAATTTTGCAAAGTTCTGACAGAAAATTGCTTTATTATCTGCTTTTAATTTAATACCTGGTTTAAGAGTTCTAGAATCATGTCTGTGTTTAAATCTTACAATCATCTCATCGTCAAAGTCATTTCTTTGTGGAAACACGGTTGATAGGTATTTGAATAAGACTGTACCGTAAGTATTGTATTCCACAATCATCTTCACGTTTTCGTTGTAGAAGACTTCAACTGCTAAAGTATAAAGTATCTTTGCAAAGTCTTCAATCACATGTTCATTACTTCTAAAACGACCAACCTGCTCTAGTTTAAAAAAGTCATACATTGCACCTGGATTATTTACCAGGTTAATCTCTTTGGTGGTCATCGGTTGAATCTCAAAGATATTAATTACCGAGAAGTCACCACCGTTACCTTCAGCAATATCTACTGTAAATAGCCAGTAGCGATCTTCGGTTCTACACTCTTCAACGTCAAAATCTGGGTGGAATTCTAAGAAGCCTTCCACATCAATGCTAATATCTTCGAATTGATCTAGCTCTCGACTGACGTATTTTGTTTTTGACTTACGCATCTTCTTTAAGTCAACCGGGTCTAAGAGTAAATTAGATGAACTAACAAACTCATTACCATACTGTCTATTAAAAGCTTCAATAGAACCTAAATTCGCGAGCTCTCTATTGTACCATTCATCATCTCTGTCTGGGTGTTCCCACCAGTCAATTCGCATTGGGTGATATTCATTCTCATTTCGTTCCGCAGCAGCATAGATCTGATAGAACTTATTAAAACCATTTGGTGTTGAAGTAATCGTGATCCTTGATACCTTAGATGCTGAAAGCGTTGGATAAACGTTTTCATAGAACGCATCTACAATCGCAGGGTGAATATGTGCGAACTCATCTAGGAACAGGTTATGAATGGTAAAACCAATACCTGCTTTTGCTGTAGTTGATTGACCGGCCAGGCGACAACCGTTGTCACATCGCACGTTCATTACATCATACTTGATAATACCAGGCTTCATAAAGAAAGGTAAGTTCTCAACAACAACCTTAGTCTTATCAATAATTTCTTTTGTAGTATCTGACTTGTTTGCCAGAATTAGTGTATTCTTATCTGTATTAAATATTAAGTACCATGCATTATAGATTGATGCTGTAATTGTCTTACCCATCTGTCTGGATGCTAGTACAATATTAAAACGTTCATGTTGAAAATTACGTAACATACGCTTCTGGTAGTCACGCAGCATAACGTTTTTAATTCCATCATCTGTCATTACTACTGCATATTTCTCTGCAAAGTAGACAATGTCAGTGGCACATTTTGCCAGCTCTGAAATCTCAGCGTCGGTATATTCAAAGACGATGTTACCTCGGCGCAGGAATTGTTTACCCTCATAGAAAGGCATCTTCACTTTAGGTCTATACCCTTGGTCAAGTGCTAACAAAAGGTCATTAATCTGCTTAGTAGACCAGACAATACGGTCCGAGTCCACATCAGATTCACCCTTTGGGATCCATTTGTTATCTCCTACGTAATCGCTCATTCTTAGTCTTCTTTTTCGTCAACTAGGTACATGAAGTTAGATGGGATAACCATCTTTTGTATTTTTAGAGCTTTGAGTAAAAGGCCAACAATTAAGCCACCTGGCATAACTGCTATTGCACTTAACCCAATAGTCTTTAATACATCTTTAAGTTGATTGCCAATTTCTGTGCGCTCTTCGTCTGTTATCTCTTCTCCATGTCTTACGGATCTGTAGATTTTAGAAAAGGCATCTTTAGTTTCTTTACTCTCTTTTGCAAGAGCTTTAAAGAATTTAGAAGTTGACTTACCTAAACTTTTTAAACGTGTGTCCTCATTAACAAAACCTTCAAATAATTGTACTTTTCTCATCTTTATATTTCATCTGTTTCTACATCTTCAACATCTTCGATGTCTTCAATGTCTTGTTGGTTAATACCTTGCTGGATGGCATGCATTAGGTCTTTAGTTCCACGCTGTACGTTTCTGCTGCTACTGTCACCACCGGCTTCTTCAATCTCACGTTTGTCATCTCTCTTCTTATAGATCTCAATATCACGTGCTATTCTTTTAGTAGCCTCTTCAGCTGCCATCAGGTACATGGTTTGAGATTTGATGATGTCTAACATTGATTTCTGCAGAGTTGCAAGTACTTCAAACATTCTTGGTGCTAATTCACCATCGTCAATTGTTTGTAGCAATGTAGTCAGGGCTCTTTCACCAGCTTGGAGCTGATAGATTAATGATGACATTGTCATCTCATCCATCTTCTTTTTGGCTTGAATATATTCATCTTTCTCGATAATATCTGCATCGAGATAGAATTTCATTAGACTTGTAATGGTCTTCTTGGCCTTCTTGGTTGAGCTTGCTTTCATCTCACCATAGTTAGCCGGAGCCATTAGTTGTGTGTTTCTCTGTGTTGCTGGCAGGTCTCTTGGATCAGACTCAACGTCAATTGAGTCTTCGTCACCGATTAGATTATCAAGTTCACGTCTAATCTCGTCTGCCTGCTCAGATATACTTCTTTTATCTTCGCTCATAAGTTGTGCTTTTATATGCTATATATCTAGATTATCTAGACTGACTGTACCTTCTTAATTGAATTGAAGGAATAGCATTGTCGATTACATGTGCTAACTGCGAGTCTCTAACAACATACTGCTGTAAGACATTCATCTGTTGATTTTGACCTATTGTCTGGCCAAAGATTCGAATATTGGTGACATCTAGTTTAGCTGGTTGTAACATCCAGTTCTTAGTAGGTTCCCAGGTACGAGCATTCGTAAACGACTTGGTTTGATTTAGTTTAGAAACTAGAGTTTTACTAGAGTTGCTAGGTGCCTGTCTGTTGCTATTAGGATCTAGACGATATAAATTACAAGACATCTGCTTGTACTTATTGCTTAGATTATAGACTAGACCATACCAAACATTATTCTCAAGTGCTAAAGCACTACCGAATATATGTGTCCCGTTGTTTAGATAGACTTTAATGCTAGAGCCGTTGGTTGTTATTTTTAAACCATTTTGATTAGAATAGCCATCGATGATAACCTGTTCTGTTGTATCAACCAGCTTTGGTCTAAACCAAATAGTCACTGCAAGATTCTCTTCCTCTGTTAAGCTTGAAACCTTATTGTAAGCTACAAGTTCCATTGATTTATCCGGAGTTGAGTCTAGATCATAATTGTTCTTAGAGACTACAGTCCACTGATTTCTTAATTCAGCATCTGAGATTGTAAGTTTCTTGTGTAGTCTAGCTCTAACGCCGTCGCCGACCTCAGCAAATACAGTTTTGTACTGTGTTGGTTTAGTTACCTTCTCGAATTCTTCTTGTCTCTCTTCACCAAAGATTTCTTCTTGGCCAACTGTTAGATCTGCAAGTTCTTGTTCGACTTGTGTGTCCTCATGGATGTTGCTTGTACGTTCTTCATACTTGCGCAACATTAACTTCCAGTAAGTTAATTCCAGATTAAATTCATCAGCATATGCAACAGTGTTTACTTCATACATGCGATTAATTCTCGGGAAATAGAGATAGTCTCTGCTACGTGGACTTGGTCCAATACCAAATGCTTTCTCAAACTGAGTCTTGGTTAGATGAATTTCAAACTCATCAAAGCCCATACCAAAAATGTCGTAGTTGAACTCTCTTGTCGGGAACTCATTGCCCGGTACCATGATCTTTAACTCGGCCGACTCTTTTACGTTATAGAGTGAATACTCTTTCAAGATTACGTCGCGGCTGCGATTATCCGGCTCAACTCTAAAGTATTTTACTGGATGGCCCCACATTTCAGTTGAAACGTCTGAAATCTGACGATAGACTGAAGTTGGCTTAGTCAAGGCATAAGGATCCCACATCTCATCTGTACATTCTGCGATAATGTTTGCACATCCTGTCATTGCATAAGGATCTACACACTCGCCACAGAATTCTGGACAGCTGATAATTGTACCTGCTGCAGTACTCAATTCATACGTCAATGAGAGTAGTGTTATCTTGTTAACATTGCTCAATCTATCGACTTCCAGTCTAAGTTCAATCCAGAGTGGTTGATCTGGGTTAAAGTTAAGTCCTAACAGATCATAAGGCCCGTTGTTAGTCGTCAAAGGCAATAGCTGGCTCATTTCACCAGGCTCTTCACCCTGTGACCAACGGTATTGATAAGTAAAAAGATTATTTGCGTCTTCTGGTAAATAGAAAGTTAGACCGCTTGCCGTAAACGTAGGTGCTTCGATAACTGTAAACGTATTCGCGTCAACTACTTGATCGACTGTATAGTATTCGTTACCCACGATAAACTGATCACCTGAGCTTAGGTTTAAGTTCGTATTTGTGCCGGTAACTGTGGTGGATGCAGCTACAAAGTTAAGAGTACCTGAAGTGTTTGGTGTACTAACACCAACAACTGATGTCCAGCTTAAAACATTCTGTACGTTTAAGTATGGATTTTCTAGCTTTGCATATATTACATCACCGATCTGGTCTGCTGTAAAATTATTTACCATTGAGGCTTAAGTCTGTATTTTGTTTATATATCAGACTCAATATCAGTGATTAAAAGTATTTCTGGGTTATCAGTCTCATATGCCTCAAAATATTGTATCATAGCATTGAGTATAGTGAAGATTTCATTTGTGTTGTTTGCAACAAGATAGTTATCAATCTTATTCATTAACTCATTAGTCTTAACTACTTTAAAATATTCACCTGAGTTTAACAGATCCATCTTATTTAAAAGCTTATTAATAACATAAGTTTGATGGCTGTTAAAATGGTCAAAGACTCTGAAAGTACCTCTTAGTGTTTTAATACTGAACTTGATAGTTTTAATCTGCTCGATCTCAACTATGCGTTTATAGCTCATGTTCTTATTGAGATTGACTTTAAGCCATCTAAGACTAGTCATATTCTCAAAAATCTTTTTAATAAAGTAGATTGTAGTCGCTTCTTTGTGTAATAGACTTTCACCGACTGAGTCTATTCTGTTTAGATCATCATAGAAGTATTCGTTAACTACATTTTTAAGATCATTTGCGGAAATTAAGACTGACTCCTTAGCTAACTCTTTAGAATTATAATGGCGCTTGAGTAAGCCCCATAGTTTTAAATCTATTGAGTTATACTTGTAGAGTGTAATATCTACAACTTCTGAAAATGTATCTTTATTTTGAGTAAACATCAACCTGCTCTTCAATCTTTTTTAAGTCGGCGTATAGACTTTCTTTGGCAAACTGCTCAAGTTCTTTAAACTCTCTGTTGCCAATTTCGTTCTTCTCCATATAGATTCTAACGGCGCCTTCGCTTGGAGTATATTTATCCTTGGCCGTGGTCTTAGCCTTTTTAGTTTTAGTGTACCACCAGCCGGGCACAGACTTAAATCGCATAGCGACCATGCTCCAAGATTCTACAACTGCAGCTCCGTTGATCCCGTTGTGATTAAAGAGATTAGCGTTACTTGGGAACTTAATAGCAAAGAAGCGATTAATCATAAAGTGATGGCGCTTCTTGTTGTGGTTCTTAATTTTATCAAATTGATCTCGCTTCGTAAACATGATCTTTACGAAGTCAAATAGTTTAGTTTCGTCTAACATATTATTTTATCCAGTCTAAAAATGCTAAATGGTAAGCATCCAGTAAAGTAAATTCTGAGACGGATGAACGTTCTTTCCATATTTTTTCAGCACTCTCTTTGACTTCTAGCCTTAAACCATGTGCATTAGCCTCAGCTAAAATCTCTTGTATCGTAATCTCTTCTTGTAAAGTATGCATTAGAATAATTTGTTTAAGTTTTTAGTCTTAGGTGCTGCTTTTGTTTCTCTGTCCGTGCTCTTTTTACCAACCAGTTTCATCGGCTTTACAGGCTCTTCTTCTGGAATATCCATACCTGCAAATACATCTGGACCAGCATTATGCTTCTTCTCTAGCCAATCGGTACCTGCTAGGATCTTATCCATTTCAAGTAGAGTTTCAACGTTGTTTAAAGCACCTTCCCAGTCATTTTCAATGGCTGCAAAGATAGCTTTCTGAATAGCATCTGGAATAGTTCTAGTATGTAACAGCATCAATGCAATATTCTTAGTCAGGCCAGCCTTAATCAAGTTTGTATTACTGTGGCCGACAACTCTATAGATAATGTCTGAGAGTGCGTCTTTATGTTCGGTAGAGAATAGATAGTCGATTGTAAAATCTGCATGTTCTTTTGTAAACTGATCGTAGATCTTATCAGCCATCTTATCAGTAATTGAGTAGGTTCTCAACTTACCATTCTTCATCTCTTTCTGCCAAGTCACAACTGACTGGATGTTATCCGACTTGTCACCTACAAGCATCTTAGTAAAGATAAAACGATCACAGTCAACTTCTTCAATTGTAACTTTATTTTCTTTTACCCAGTCTAAGATTCTAGTCTGATAATCGTCTCTAAGCATATGCTGGCCACCCATGTTGAATAACATGTCGTCTCTATCCATTTTCTGTGCTGCAGACTTTTCCATGTCTTCAACAAAGCCAGGATATGCATACAGAGTTCTCTTAGTGTTATAGTACCAGATTGTATGTGCGTCGTTTGCAGTTGAATGATTAACTAATTGGATTAAGTCACGGTCACCAGTCCAAACGATACAGCTTTTGCCGCGATCGTTCAGCATTGTTGACCAACCAAAGAGAACATCATCTGCTTCAGCACCGCTGATCTGATGTACTGTTACACCATGCTCTTGCATGATCTTTTGGAATTCTTCATAAATTGAGTAAACTGCTGTCCAGTCTACGTCGCTCTTTTGTTTTCTAGTACCTTTGTATTCTGCTTCTGGGTATAGGTCTTTACGCCAAGACTTAGAGTCAACTGCAATGACAACGTCATCCACAAAACATTTAAGCTTGCGCATCTCAGATGCAAAGTCAATTGACAGTTTACGCATAAACTGTGCTTTTTGTTTATCATCACCTAGAAGCATACCGCTCTTAGGTTTAGGCAGAACAAAAAGGCGGCTAAAGACAAAGTAGTTGCCGTCTATTAATAGTGTATGTTTTCCCACCTTCATATTGTTATCTTTTACTTACAGTACAAATATAATAAAAATATTTGACACTGAAAAATTATTTTACAAAAATCTTGTTATTCTCTTACAATAGTCTGGATCTCGTATACACAGCTTAACATGGTTACAACAGGATCGATTACATGGACTCTTTGTGCTTGGTGCTTAGCCACTGTAATAATGATCTGTGGTATATGTTTTACGCTTTGAGATCTTTCTTGTTTTATATATTCGACAAAGTCATCGCCTAGTGTCTGTAAGATGTCATCTGTCTTTGAAGCGTAATTGCTTACCAAGAGCTGATAGTTCTTAGCTGGATCTGTCTCGTTAAAGATTAGATCAAAAACATCTTTATAGACTGAGTTGAAGCGTTTAACTTCTGCTTCAGTAATATGGTTTGTGCCTTGTGTTTTATAGCCTTGTAGCTTATTCAAGGTGCTTCTTAGATCTGGGAAGTTACGACGTACAAACTCAACTAATGCTGGTTTTTCAATTGTCATCTCTTCTTGGTTACAGATGTTATAAACACGCTTGATATATTTCTTAGTCAATTCAGCCTCTTCTTCCTTGTCAAAGTCAAAGTTAATTACTTCAAATCTGCTTAAGATTGGATCTGGTAATTTATTGATGTAGTTACATGTTGCAATAAAGCGGCTGTTACTTGCGAATGTTTCCATTGTTGCGCGCAGCGCTTTAAAGAACTGATCAGATACACCGTCAACCTCATCCAGGATTACAACTTTAAAGCTGCCTGGTTTGTCCATAATTGAAACCGTTGAACAGAAGTCAGTGATTCTAGTTCTAATCACGTCAACCGAAGTATCTGTTGATGCGTTAATATAAAGATAAGGCAATTCAAACTGATTAACGATTGCTTTAGCTGCTGATGTTTTACCAGTTCCAGGACTACCTGCAAACAGCATATTCTGAACTAGGCCATCTTTAAACTTATTCATTACACGATCTGGTAAGATCAACTCGCTTAAATCTTTTGGACGATACTTCTCTGTGAAGAGCTGGTTTATTGACTGCATATAAATTACTTTTGTATCTTATATGAAAGCTGGCCTCTTAGTTTCACTGATAGATAGTATATATGGCTAGATCTTACGCTGACATTAGAATTGAGAGAACCGGTGGTAGTTATCCAATCAACCGATACGGTATTAAACTGAAGCCTCTTCAGAAAAAACACCGCAGATTCTTAGTTGAGAATAGGCATATTAAAAAGTGGGCGGATGATGACCAGTTCATCCATTGCGTCCTTAGAATGCAAAAAGTCAGCACAAAGGATAGTACCGCTTACAAAACATACTTTGATTGGCATTCTAACGCGCCTGTTGACATTAATGGCTTAAAAGAGAGTGCTAATACAATCGACTGGCAATGTGCGCTCAGCGGCAAACCAATCAAGTCTAAGTTTATGAATTTTGATCTTGAGAACTTTGTCCACCCAGAATACCTAGATGTTTTAAAGGCTCCAATGGTTGACAGCCGAATCCTGAAAAGTTCAATTGAGTTTCGCCGTAAATGCAAAGAACTCCTGCTCAATGAGAGACAGGAGTTCCTTATGCTTGCCAAGAAAAACGCTAAGCGTAATCTTGAATAATATTACATTAAGTTTCTGAATCTATCAGCGATTGAAGCTGATTGAAAACCAAATGACTCAGTAAGAGGTTTACCAGCTGGAACGTTTACACTTGAAGTTTCAGTGTAAGGAATAGGTTTAGCTACCCAGACTACGTCATCGTCTGAACCATCTTCTTTCTTACCTTTGAAATCTTTTTGACCTTCATATTTTGGTTTTTCCTCGTCTTGATCAGTTTCTGCATTTCTAACAGTAACTTTTGCATCTTTTTCTTCAGCAGAAACAACTTTAAACCCTTCATTATCTGCAATGAATTCATCAGCTAGTTGTTTAGACGTTTTTTCGTTATTACCGCCACCATCTAGGTCTGTGATTTTTTGTTGAAGTTCAGCAATTTTAGTATCGAACTTAGCAGAGTCCTCATTGTTTGCTTCTGCATCAGCCTTTTTAGCTTTTTGAGTTGCAATTTGAGCTTCGAAATAAGTTTTCTGTGTTGCTTTAATGTCTTCTTCACTACCGCTATCCTTAACTAGGTCTAGTTCATTTTTAGCATCATCCTCTGCTTTCTCTGCAGCTTCAATAGCTTCTTCAGTTTTAGTCTTCTTAGAACCTGCTACTTCCAGAATATCATCATATTCGTTCAGTGCAGCTTCAATGTTACCATCAATATCGTCTTTAATACCTTGTGCTTCTGTTTCTTCTTTAGCAACACCAGCGTCAATGAATGTTTTGGCTGAGATTGCACCTTTAGCGGCATTATAGTCTTTCTCTGCTTTCTTGATAGCTGCTACCTGTTCGTCAGATGGATCTTCAGCATCAACAGCTTTAAGCGCGTTGATAAGAACATTAGACGTAGAATAGAGTGCTTTTAGCTTTTCATTAGCTTTCTTCTCTTTTTCTGAACCGGCCTGCGCTCTTTTTTCTGATTCCGCCTCTAATTCTTTAAGTTCTGCTTCTCTTTCTGCTTTCTTAGCTTGAGCCTTCTTATTCTCTTCTGCCATTTCTTTGGCACCTCTTTCTTTTAATTTTTTAGCAAAATCAGGATTATCTGATTCATCATACTTAAGCTGAACTTCAACTTTATCCATGATATGTTTTTGGTCCATTTCGGCCTTTATATCGCCTTTAGCTGTAGTCCACCTTTTTTTGATTAGTTCTGCTTCAATTGTATTAGCGTTTTCAAAATCAGTAAGTTTTGTTGTAATGTCTTGTAATTTTTTAGCGCCCTTTGCTTTAAGCTGTTCAAGTTGAGCATCTAACTTCTTACCAATTTTTGCCTCAATCTTGTCCTTCTGTTCTGCGAAAGCTGCATCAATTTGAGCTCTTTGCTCTCTTTTCTTTTCACCAGGAATGTTTAAATCTTTGACTTTAGCCTTCTTAGCGTCAAACTTAGCTTCAACTTTTTTAAGTAGCTGTTTAATCTTCTCATCTTTTTGTGCTCCGAATTGAGTTTCTGCTTCAAGATTAGCAAGTTCCTGTTTTAATTGAGACTTATATATTTTTGGCCAAGCTGCACTTAGTTTTGCAAAGTTTTTCATAGACTTGAAAGTCTTCATCATCTCTTCAAAAAACTTATTCTCGTAAATAGGTTGTAAAAGTGCTTCTTCAATAATAGCGTCAACTTCTATCATAAGCTCCTCTTCAATTCTATCTGAGAGCTTTGCTAGATTATCAATGATACTGTCTACATCTTGAATAATTTCAGATCTTGTAGTATCTGAATTACTTGGTTTAGCATCTACTGTAACTTCAGTAGTTTCTTTTTTTACTGTAGCATTATTAGAAACACTTTGATCCACGTTAGCAGTCTCAAAGTCTTCAAACATTTTTATTCTAGTTTTAAATTTCATCATACTTGTATTTTTTTAAGTAGCTATAGACTATATATCAGGCTTCTATTTAAAAAAAAGAGGCCCTCAAATGAGAGCCTCTCCTATATAAACGTTTTATCTAGTTAAAGATTATAGTTCAACGTTTTCAACTTTGAACTCAACGTATTGAGTTTCTGGGTGGAATCCAGCTTCAACCAATGCGAATCTAGACTTAACAGCTACTTTAGGAGCCAT
>Ga0181599_1001406_pt1 | contig 23294 bp, 16 predicted proteins | sample 041ome_3_FD_148658 | JGI IMG/M metagenome (GOLD analysis project Ga0181599, IMG submission 148658) | Coastal salt marsh microbial communities from the Groves Creek Marsh, Skidaway Island, Georgia - 041405US metaG (spades assembly) | ecosystem: Environmental > Aquatic > Marine > Intertidal zone >...
GAGGTGGTTATTGTTATTGTTATTGTGATGTTGTTGTTGTTGTTGTTGCCGCTGCCTCCCGGGCGGCGACGACCCGGAGACGGGTAAAATCCCAAACTCGCTCGCGAAGTCGTACACTCCCTGTTTTGTAGTTAAGTTGCGATTACACACGCGTAAAAGAGAGAGAGAGAGGCGTCAGCGGCTGTTATTAATATCATAAATATCCTCTCCAAAAGCGCGCACGAAATCCGGTGTGTCGAAGTTTTGAGAGAATAAAAATATAACAACTTCCCCCCGTGGTGCACAAACACACGCACAAACACGCACCGTATCTCTCAAACTGGCGACTAAATCTTTCGTCAGAGCTTTAGAATTCTCCTCCTCCTCCTCCTCCTCTTCTTCCGCGGTGGGGTCCAGCGGCGAGCGCGACCGCAGCGCCGAGGGTCGCATGCGTGTGCTGCGTCGGAAAAGTCGATTTTATATAAAAAAATTCCACACGAAAAGGTTTTTTCTTCTGACACTAGCGCTGAGATGATGACAGCTGCTCTCGAGCACTGTTGATGGTTAAGTTAACCGTCGTCGGTGTTGAGATGGTTCCAAGTACCGTTGGAGTTGAAAGTAAGAAGTTCAAAAGTACAGTTTTTGAACACTTGTCTGAGTGTGGATGTTGGGGAAAAAAAGTGTGGGATTTTGGTTCCGGAGAGAAAAAAAAAAGGCAAAAATATGTGATTTGATGGTGAACAACCCACACCGAGAGAGAGAATATTTGAACCCCTACCCTCAAAATACGAGTAACAAAAAACAAACAAAAAACAACCCACGTACGTGAACTTACATATGTTCAACAAAGCGCGATCCAATCAATCCATACCCGCGCTGTTACAAGCTCAACGCGCAGTTGTTGCCCTCTCTCGCGGGAGCGGCACCTCCCCCCTTCCCTGGAGGGAATACTTGACACCTTTTTTTAGCGCACTATAATAATAGGGGTTTTGTTTTTTTTTGGTACTAGCAGGAGGGTTCGTATTTTTTGCATCACGATGTGTTTACGGATATGTGTGCACCTTTTTTTACGGATTTAAAAAGGAGTGCGTTCTTCAATTCATAGTGTGTGTACGTAGCACGTAGCACATATATATAGTACATACACATAGTACATACATATAGCGTGTTCTTTCTTCGCCACTAAAAAAAATGTTCGCGACGACGACGACGACTTTGACGACGCGCAAAAATAACACCACCACGACCAACAGTTTCGGAAACTTCCCGCACGATCCAATCGCGGTCCCGATCGAACTCAGAGGCGTCGTCTCGTTGGTCGAAGAAGAGGGAGAAGAAAACGCGACGACGATTTCGACGACGAAGAGTGTTACTTCTTCGAAACAACGAAGAATATACGATTTAGGGTCGAGAGTCGCGTGTGTGCTCACGTTTACCGTGCGCGGAATGCGCGGGATGTCGACGAGAGAAGAGGAGGACGAATTGGAATCGAGAAACTTTCGACGACGACGGATTGTTACGTTGGACGACGACGACGACGACGACGACGACGACGACGAGAAGAAGAAGAAGAAGAAGAAGGAGAAGAAGAATGGTGAATTTGGTAAAGCGATCGCGATTGATTTATCCATCCCGACGAATCCGTTTTTTCGGTATTACTGCGAAATCGACGAGAGCGCGTTCGAGCGCATGAAGGAGAAACAAAACATTACGATAGATTTTGAAAGTTTTCTGCTCGCTTTGCGAGAACATTTGCGCGCGTGTAAAGCGCGGGAGAGCTCGAACGTGATGGTATTCACCATGAACGATTGTGGCGAGGCCACCTTAGTTTTCCTCGAAGATTTAGGGCACAAGTCAGTGGAGACGTTGCGGATTGATTTTAATCAATACAGCGAGAGAGAGATTCGGGAACGCGTGCAGTTGGAGTATCGCGAGATGGCGACGATGCTGTACGGTAAGTCGTCGGAGAGCGCCGCGCCGTTCGCGGCGAGACGGCGGTAGAATAATAGTGTAATAATGATAATAAGAGAGTTTATAGAGTAACGGCATAGCAATAGTAGCGAAGGAGAAAAGTTTTGTAGTTTGTAGTAGCAAAAAAAGCGATACGCGCGGTGTTTAGACTATCGCAACAACGGCATCTTTCTCTCTCTCTCTCTCCGCCTAAATCACGAGTTGCCGAAAAAGCTATTTTTCCTCGGCGGCGTCGGCGGACGTTCGCGATTGATTTCTTGCATCCACAACGCGTGGTCAAACTCTCCGGGCGAAGCCGAATCCATCGCTTCCGGCGGTAACGGGTGAATGAGCTTCGGGTAGAGCGTCAAATCGCGTCCTAACACTAAAATCGCACCCGCATTATTCGCGGTTCCGCAGTAGTTCGTCGCGGAAAATAACGTCAACAGTTGGCCTTGCGCGAACCGCTCAAAGCCGTCCATGACGCACTCGTGCGCTCGAACAATCATTTGTAAACCGTTGTTTTCGCAAAATTGTTTGACGCGATCCGGGCCAAACGTTACTAAACCAGGGCCTCTCGCGTTCGGTCGCAAGCCTTCCACGGAATCGTTTTCAGTCGGATCAGACCAGAGCAAATCCATGAGTTCTAATCCACCGGACTCCATAGAGCACGGGCGTTCGAGCTGGTCGATTTGTTCGATGGTTTCAATCGATCGACCGATGCCACCGTGCATGCAACATACCTTATCTTCGATGACCGCCGCTAACGGGAGCCACTCAAAAAGCGAGTTGAATCTGCGCCAGGCGTGTTCGCCGAGGCGCTCCCCTAACCGTTCCACGCACTCGATGCGGAATCCAAACAACGCGTTGATATCCGCCTCTTCGTGGTTCCCTCTCAGCAAGTGCACGTTTTCTGGGTGTTCTATTTTCAACGCCAACAATAGCGCGATGGTTTCTAACGAGTGCGCTCCTCGATCGACGTAATCGCCAAGGAATAAGTAATCTATGTACGCGATATCGCCCGCCGTAGATGGACTTCCATATTCGGCAAATAAACGCATCAGATCGTAAAATTGACCGTGCAAATCGCCAAAAATTTTCACCGGCGCATTGATGCGCAACACCGTGTTTTCTTTTTTGAAAACAGCCTCGGCGGCGTCGCAAAGTTCGTCGATTTGCGCCGCGTTCATAAAAAACGCCCTGTTCGGTGGCGCCTCCCACGAGGTTGGGTTTAACAACGCCGACAAGACGGTTTTGTGAGCCGGCACGTGGCCTAAATTCGAGGCGCGTTGTTCCCGGGCGAACCGTTGCGGCGTGCCGCCATTGGCATAGCCCGGTGAGTTCGCGCCGAAATCTGGCGTACCTATCCGTCTAGCTTCGTTTTCAAACTGATCTATGCTTAATTGTCTGACTAAACTCCCCAACCGTTTAGAATTGGATCCACCGGCAGAGTCCATTCCACTGCTCGCATTATTACCAAAGCTACTGTTGTATCCTCCCGATCCTCCGTTGCCTGAACCAGAAAAAGGTCCACCGCTATCCCCCATCGCTGCAACTACAACTGCACGGTGGTGCAATCGAACGCTCGAATCTCTTAATCTTGGATTTGAACCCGGGGTCGTGCGTCTATTTTGCGGCGTTCTAAGACTTCCTTTGGAGTCTCGCGAATCCGTCGGAGAGTCTTGGTCCGCACCGTCCGCAGCGAGCGATTGTAATCTTCTCTGAGAGACCAACTCCATAGCAGCTGCGGCTTCCGCTGTCGCATTCGTCGCTAATCGAAGCTGTGCGGTTTCGTTCATCACTTGATCTGGTGAACCCGGTGAATCCGTGTTGCCGTCGTTGTCTCTTTCACGATTCGCGCGGTTTTGAAACCCTCCTGCGACTTCCGCGGGAGACCCAAACGCCGTGACGACATCTTTCGCGTTCTCTTTCGCGGCTAAATTTCTCAAATCTTCGCTCGATAACGTTCGACCACCGACTCGCAAGACGCCCTCTCTATTTCGCATGTATTCTTCTTCGTCTTCTCCGTCCGATCCGTTCATCATGTGGTGGGACGGTAGATTGTTGTTCAGCGCAAAAGGGCTCGCATTTGGACCGGCAACTTCTCGAGTCAATTTTACATCCGCGAGCCATCTCGCCCAACTCGGACTTCGATGGTCGATGTGCAATCGCAACTCCCTCGCTCGAGTGCTCGTACCGCTACCGTTCGAACTCCCTGGGCTCCCTGGACTGCTAACGCCACCGATGGAGTCCGTGTCGCTCTCTCGGCACTTCCCGGAAAGCTCCGGCGGTTCCTCCGCGACGATGACATCGCCTAACAATTCGCCACCTCGTAAACCACCGTAGGTAATAAGCAGCGGTCCAACCGCAGCCGTAGCGTGTCTGCATCTCTTCGCGTCCTTTAAAGCGTGGAATTCTTCTCCACTGCCGCTTGTAATCTTTCGCCACCCGGCTCTTCCGCTCGCGCTGGTATCCAACGCCGCCACCGCGCAATCCTCCGGAACGGTCGTCCCACCCCCATTTGTCCCGCCGATCACGTGTAACCTCGCCTCTACGAACGCACTCGCGTGCTGATATCTCGCGCAAGGCGCTTGGCCGGGCGCGGCTGCCCACTCCCACGTGCCGTCTCTGTGCCTCGCCAATCCCCTCGCGTCCGCCACCGCTTCGCCTTTCGCGTTCCTCCCTCCGGTGAGTAGCAACAACCCATCGCTCCTAGCGCACGCGCTCGCGTACATCCTCGGACTCGGCACATCACCCATCGCCTCAAGACGCTTCCACGCGTAAGGTTTCGCCGCCGTATCCAAAACCCAACCGTCGTCCAAACACTTCGACCCGTCGTTTCCGCAACAGCACACCAAATATCGCCCGGCGACGAACGCCAGCGAGTGCGCGTACCTCGGCACCGGTCCTTCCCCGGACACGACCACTCTCTGCCATTTCAACTCCTTCACGGGTTTCGAGGAATTTTCGTTGTTATTACTACCACCGGCGTGATAATTCGCCAGATCGAGGACGTGTAAATCCGGCCCGCTCAAACCGCTCGGACCTATGCCTCCGTGGACAACCAACATGCCCCCGACGTTGGCACTCGCGTGCGCGGCTCTCGGACTGGGCGGGTCCCCGCTCGGGTACAACTTTTGCCACGTCCCGGACTTGACGTCGAACACGTGCACGTCGTTCGTCGCGCCGGCCAGCCGAACGCCACCACCACCATTTCCACCGTTGTTGTTGTTGTTGTTGTTGTTGTTGTTGTTGATTTTGTCCGTTGTCGTCGCAGCATTTTCCAACGCCGTGGCGCCTCCAAACGCGACCAATCGGTGCACGCCGTCCCATTGTAACGCGGTGAGCGTGTGCCCACATCGAGGGCCCGGGTGGTCGCTCGCGTTTTCCCGGACTTGCGCGTGGAATTCAGCCGAAAGCATTTGATGACTGCTCTCTCTTTCGCGCGCGCGCTCTTGAGTGTTGTTTAAAGGCACTTTTCTTTCTCGTTTGAAACGTGTGAGAGAGATATTTTAAGAATTAGGGTTCAACACCCTAAATAATTTTGAATTTACCTAGGACAGCTATTTTTGAACATTTTCCCCAGCACAAAACGCTTTGTTGCGATATACATTCATCCATCTATCCACCATCGAGATTGACAGAGAGATTAATAATTAGTCGACGTCGTTCGGTCATGGGGAGACGAAAAGTACTGTTCCAGGAGAAGTACGCGGATTTGATGAATTTCTCTCCGCTGCGAGCGGTGACGAATACCGCTAACGATGACGATGCTCGGTGTCGTCGTTTGAAAGAGAACGAGAAACCTGCGTCTTCTTCTTCGGTCGACGAGCTCAAGTACGAGGCGACGATAAACTTACTCCAGACGCAATCGGACGCGATGGAAGCCATGCAAACGAAAGTGGAAGAGTTGGAGAGGAAATGCGAGGAGGAAACGAATCGCTCGGTTTTGCTTTCAGAGGAAATCGAAAGGGTAAAAAGCGCGTCGAATGCGGCGAAAAAGACGTTGGAGGAGGAACGGTCTCGCGAAAAGACGTGGCGAGAGGCGAAAGAATCAGAAACGCGCTTGATGCGAGAAAAGTTGGAAGAGGTTAAGAAAAAATTCGAAGAGAAGATGGAAGAGACGGAGAAAGCGATGGCGTCGATGGAAGTTGAACGCGGCGGGTATGAAGGCGAGATGAGACGAGCGAAGGAAAGCGAGCGCGAGGCGCGAGCGGAGGCGGAGAGACTGCGAAAGCGAATGGATTCGAGGGAGATGGAATCGAAAGAAAAAGAGGAGAAAATTAAAGTCTTAGAAGACGACGTTGGGAGGCTAAAAGAGGCTTTATTGGAGAGACGTAAATCCCAAGAGGACGTGGAAAACGCGTTGAAAGAGACGAAGAAGAAGTGCGCGCGCTTGGAAGGGGAGTTGAGAGGGAGAAGGATGATGCGTAAAAATGGTGGTTTTAGTACTAATGGGAGTCCAATGGCGGCTTCGACGTCTTCGACGCCATCGTTAACGTTAGCGACGACGTCGACACCGCACGCGTATGCCAATGTAACTGGGGAGCGACCGCCGTGGGACGATTCATTCCACGCGAGCGCGAATAGGGGAGGCGCGTCTACGTCCATGCGGCCGATTGCGTTTCCAGATACGCCGATGTCGAGTGCACGCGCCGCCCACCGTTCACCTTCGTCGCCTTCCAACACATTGAACAATAATAATAATACTAGCAACAACGACGAGCTACGAGATGCCTTTCGTAACGTGAAAGCGTATGGTCAAGAAATTGCCCACTCGTGGCGCGAACGGGCGACGCGCGCCGAAGCCCATCGCGAACAGCTCGAACGAAACATAAAAGCGATAAATGCAAAGCTCGTGGATGAGCAGTTAAAAAACGCAAAGCTTCTCGACGAACTGAAAATTACGAAAGCGACCATCGCTCGATTAGAGACCGAAAATGCGAGCAAAGAATCCGACCAATCGTCCATGCGAAAAGAATGCGAACGTCTCTCCGCGCTCTTACATGAAGCCAACGAACGAAACGTCTCCATCGAAACGGTATGCAAAAAACACAGGGATTCCGCTCTCGACGCTTCCAAGCGCGTTTCTGCCGCCGAAAGCATCCTGGACGCGTTAAAAGCGAAAGAACGAGAAGCGAAATCTCGGAGTGAACTGAGCGAACAGCGCTTGAACATTTGCGAACGCGAGTTACAGGCCATGTCCTCCGAACTCGAAAAAGCTAAAGAACACGCGTGGAAAATGGTCGAAGTTCAAGAACTAACGATGCGTCGCGCGGAACTCGCGGAGAAGAAATTGAATGAAGTCACCAACAACAAAACTTCGTCGGCGAGAAATTCCAACGGCGGATTTCATTCGGACCCGGCGGCTTCTCCTTCGATTGACGCCTGGATCAAGACGCCGACGAATGGTCAAACGTTGATGACGCCGAGCGTCACGCGAGGCGGACCAACCTGGACTCGGACGCCGCTCAGGCGCGTGTAAAATGATAGAAAATTTTATTGTAAATGGTAATATGGTATTGGTGTATGTATGCGCTTTCTCTTTTTCAACAACTTCTTTCTCTTTTTCAACAACTTTCGCCAGATAAAGCACGCACGTAACCGTATAATGTCCTTCCGAGACTTCTTCTTGAGGTGCTCCGAAGGGCCCGAGTGGCTGTTCGCGACGAAGAAACAGCATCAGCATCAGCAGTTGTCGTCCTCATCGTCGTCCAATCAATCACTCATCACGAAAGCGCGCATCATCTGGTCCGCGTTGCACTTAACTTTGCTCCATCTGTTGCTCGCGCTCGGGAACGAAACGACGCGCGTGCCGTTCCCGTCCGCGTTTGAACGAGCGCTCTTCTTATTCGCGATCGTGATGAACGCGCTGGCGTATTTCGTGGTTTCTTTCAGCAGTCCGGGTTTCGTGACGCCGCCGTTGGGAGCGTTTAGTAATAGCGGGAATAGAAAAAGTGGATTGATGTTTGCGGACAAGGAGGACCATCATCAGCAGCGCGAGATGACGACGATGGGTTTTTCATCGTCAGAGGGAGGAAACGGCGACGAGGAAACCGCGAGCATCAGAGAATGCGTGCACTGCCATCCGCCGGTGTTCCAACCAATCAGAGCGAAACATTGCTTCGCGTGTAATCGATGCGTCCGGAAGTTCGATCACCACTGTCACTGGATTAGCAACTGCGTCGGGGAGAAGAATCACGGGAAGTTTTTGGTGTTTTTGACGACGCAGTTTATCGTCGTCGCGTGGGGGTTGTTGGCGTGTTCGCGGACGTTCGAGTATTATAGCAGTAGTAATAGTAGTAGTGGTGGCGGAGAAGTGAACGTCGTCGGAAGCCATCGGAAACCGGCGAGTATCGCCGAACTCGTCGCCAACAACGGATGGAGCTGCTTCGCGACGCTCTTGTTCTTCATCTTCACCGTATTCGTCGGCGCGTTATTCTTCACGCACTGGTATTTGATCCTTTCCGCGCGAACGACTTACGAGTTACTCGCGCCGAGACGAAAGGTTTGGTACTTGCCGCAACGAGGAGGAGGAGGAGGAGGAGGAGGAGGACATCACGGAGAGTTTACGAGGAGCCCGTTCACGCACGGAACTGGATGTCAAGGCGCTTACATGAACTTGAAACGAACCTTGTGCGTGGACAGCGCGTTGGCGAACGATATCGGCGTGAAATGGATCGTTCCGAACGAGAGAGTGTTGGCGGAGAGAGAGCGCGAGGAGACGTGTCTCGAAAATTCAGTTTACAGTTGTTGTTGATGTAGTGACAAAACTTCAGAATAAAAACACGCGCGCGCACAAGACACATAAAACGAACACAAACGATATGCGCGCTAAAGCTTCGCTTCTTCTGACCGTCCTTCGAGCGACGAGATGACGCTTCGCGCGTCTTCTTCGTTCCCGAAATCCTCGCGTTATTGTTATCCCTTCCTTTCCGATGGCTTTCACGACACATCGAACGCGTTTCCATTTCTGACCGCCGACGACGCCGACGACTGTGCGAAGGCTCAGAGCGACTTTGAACGACGCGATGAAGGTGCCAACGACGAATCGAGAAGAAGCGCGAAGAAGAGAGAACGAACTACTTTCGCGTACGACGAACAGTTCATGCGAAGTTTGAACACGGAGGAAAATAGCGCGAGACGTTTGCCGGCGCTGGACGATGCGCAGATTCTGTTGCTTCTCCAAAGGAAAAGAGAAGACGAAGAAGACGAAGACGAAGACGAAGAAGTAGCGGTAGTTGAAGAAGAAAAGCCGCCGCCAGGAACGTCGACGTTCTCTTCTTTGTGGGCGACGGAAGCACAGTTTGCGAAGGACGCGGCAACGTTGGAACGATTGATGCTGGAGCAGGTGAAGGAGGCAGCGGCGGCGGCGGCGGCGAAGCGAACGGCTGAGAAGAAACGAAGCGAGGACGACCAACGCGGCGCGTCGCCTCGCGTCTCGACCGTGAAAGTAGTGCGCGGAGACGACTTGTTCTCTCGTCACGCGATGAGGTCGTTTAAGAGAATAGAATCGCGAGATGGGAACATCGAGCGCGCGTTTGGTGGAAGGCGGTTTAGGAAACTGTACGGGCGCATCGTCGCGAAGAGCGAGAAGAAGAAAGGGACGACGGTTGATGTTTACATAGATCGCGTGCAAGGTTACACAGACGATGACGACGACGACGACGACGACAACGACGACAATGCCGTCGTTGGATGCGTCGACGCGTCTTCGGCTGGCTTAGATGTCAACTTTGAAGACACTCCAGCGTTTAGAAACGAAATGCGTCGGCGCATAGACGCGAACGACGCGATTGAAGGCGTTCGCCGTCCCTTTGTGTTTGTTCAGCTGGATAGTTTAGTCTCTTCGTTCGGTTCGGAGTGTCGTTTCGAGTGTTACGACGCGAGAAACGATTTCGAGCCGCTTGATTTTGAGATTCTGTAGAGTACTTTGTAATAAAATAGTGTATGTGTGTATATATTTGATCATTACAAGCGACTGGTCGCTAACATTCACTCTTCGGCGCCGCACTTCAAGTTTCTCGGCAAAGAGGCGTCTATTTTCTTCGGATACGGTAAATTTAAGTCCTTCATAATTTGCACAAACTCCTCCTTCGTCTTCCCAGAGCCTAACCTCGGGTTCAACAGTTTCTCTTCCCCAATCGTAGACATCATTCTCCCCTTATAGTCGTGCGCCGGCCATACTTTGCAAGCATCCGGCAAACCGCCGAACAACTTCCCGGTGACGCCGTCGAACAACGTCTCGGAGGACCCGCCTTGAAAATCCGTCCTCCCGCACCCGCGAATTAACAAGGCATCTCCGGTGAACACGTCCGTGTTATCCCCTAAAACAAAGCTCATGCACCCGTCCGTGTGCCCTGGAGTGGCCAAACACTTCAACTTGACCGACGTCCCGACTTCAATCACGTCGCCTTCGTCGATGAGCACGTCCGCCCTCGCGCCGGCTCTTTTACTAATCACGCTCTTCACCTCCTTTCTGACTTTCTTGATTTCTCCAGACCCGGTGATGTGGTCCGCGTGACAGTGCGTATTCACACAGAGCTTCAACGTCAACCCCAAATCGTCAATCACTCGCAAATCTCTCTCCACCGTCTCTAAAACCGGGTCGATGAGTAAACACTCTCTCGTCTCCGCGCACCCGAGAAGGTACGTGTACGTCGAGCTCTCTTTCTCAAACAACTGTCGAAAGATCACGTCCTCCGCACCGGGTTTCTTCTTCTCGATGCTTTTTTTTATAAACTCCACGAAATTCGCTCTCGTTAGCAGGCTCAGCTCCATGTCTTTCGCCACCCGCATCGCCGTATCGAACGACAAAGAGTACTTCTCCGCCAAGTGCAACAAATACGGAATTCCAGCTCTCGTCGCGGTCGAACACTGAATCACCGCGGGTCGTTCAAACTCTTCCCGCATGTACTTCAACAACTCCTCTTTCAAAGAATCGTTCAAATTCGTCCCGCCGATCGGTATCACTTTGAACGGGATCGAAGCGCTCGTGACTTTCGCCGAAGGATTGAACGCAAAGTCGTGCGGGTTGAGGTACAACCACGATTTAATTTTGTCGTGACTTCTGTTTATCAAACCATCGACGGCGGCGTCGTCTAAATCGCCGCACAAGATGACGCTTCCGTCGCTTTCGATGGGTTTAATTATGCCACTTTGAGTGGTCATTTTTTGATTATTCGTTTTACGCGTACTCTCGTTGTGGAATAAAACAGACGAGGGGGGCGTCGTCGTCGCGAGTAAAAGTTGTTACGAATTTCTTTCCAATTTCTCACGTAATGGAGAGAGACAAACGGTGTCTTCTAACATCTCCGCGACGCGCGTACGGAAGAAGATAGCAACAAAACATCTACGTTTTAAAGTATATCACATATTCTCGCATTAAAAATCTCAATCTCTTACTAAGCAATCTTTCTCATCAAACAATACACGCGATCGTCCACGTCCACCTCGCTCATCGCCTTCGCGTCCGTCTTCACGCACGCCAACAACCCGCCGAAGGAAATATACGTCGCCGTCTTCTCCGCCGCGTCGTCGTCTTCTTCCGTCTTTTTATAACACTTCCCGTGCATCACGTACTCGTACTCGTCCGCTAACGATTCTTTCTTCGACTGATCGTACGTCGTCGGATCTTCCGGACTCCCGTCCGTGTTCAGCGTAGACGCGAGCACGTACGTAAACTTCGCGCCTATTTCGATCGGGTACACGTCCACGTTCACGTCCAGCGTCAATTCGCTGTCGCCGTACGGCGTCGATCGGCAGACGAATCGAGACACTCTGTCAAACTTTTTCCCGTCCGGGTCTTGGTCGATCGTTTCGAACATCGCTTCGTATTTGATGATTGAAGAGGTGGACGAATCGTTGTTGTTTTGTGGTGCCATCGTCGTTCTCTCTCTCTCTCTCTATGCGTCTACTGAGTATGTGTATCTTTCTTCTGCGCTCGTCTTTGCGGCTCGTCGCCGGTGCAATTTTTCCCCAAAATTCGTTTTTGTGTTAAAACACACAACAAAAGCCACCCCACAACGAGCGCAGCAGACAGTAACTCTTTTATCTGATATGTCGTGTGCTTTCGGTCTCTCTCTCCTTCTCTCTCTCCTTCTCTCTCTCTCTTCCTCTCTCTTCCTCTCTCTCTCTCTCTGCGGCTTTTTTGCAGAGAGACTCTAGAGTCTCTCTTTTTGTGTTATTAGTGTTTTTCCCGGGGAGCTCGCTTGAGAAGAAATGTGCACCCTAAATACTAACGCTACGAAGAAACGGCTTTTGCGACCCCCCGGAGACCGCTCGTCTTCCTGAAAAAGAAGAAAAATCTTCTTCCAAAAGCCAAGAAGAAGAAGAGAGACTTGAGTCGCGTCAACACGCAGAGAGAAGGTAGAAAAAAAAAGAAGCGAGTTTCTCTTTTCTTCTCTCTTGCGCTTTTCGTCATAAAAAGAAACGCACAGAAACTTTCATTCATATAAAGCACAACAAAATAATGGCCGAAGAAACCGAAACGTTCGCTTTCCAAGCGGAAATCAACCAGTTGTTATCTCTGATCATCAACGTGCGTCCTTTGTTGTTTCTCTCGCGCGAATAATAATAATATCGTTCTCTTCTCTCTCGCGCGCTCTTTCTTTGGAATCATATTTTCATTCGATGCGGCGACGAGCGTTTTTTTTCTCTCTTGAAAACTGACTCTCTCTCTCTCTCTCCATTCTCGATGACGACAACAACAGACGTTCTACTCGAACAAAGAAATCTTCTTGCGAGAGTTGATCAGGTGCGTCGTTGTTTTTTCTCTTTTCTTTCTTCGACGCTTTAATAAAACCATCATCGCGCGCCGCGACGACGGTTCATCTTCTCTCTTTCCGATCCAATTTTGGCGGCTTCCGTCGTGTCATTTCATCGATGCACGAAAACAGGAAAGAAAAAAACTGACCCCGCGCGGCGCGATCTTCTTTCCAAATAAAAAATAACACAGTAACTCCTCCGATGCGCTCGATAAGATCCGCTTCGAAGGTTTGACCGATAAGAGCAAGTTAGAGTCGCAGGTAATATCATCAAACAGATCGACTTTTTTTTTCCATTTTTTCTTTTTTTTTTGGGTGCACAAATCGGTGCTTCCAAAAGCTTCTTTTTCCTTCTTTTTTTGATTTGACTATTCACTCAAAATTCTTCGAAAAGTGCAAAAACTGACCTGTTTTGTTCTTCTTCTCGTTCTTCTTCTCGTTCTTTAAACGAACACACTTGAACGAATAAAAAATTACGCAGCCGGAATTATTCATCCACTTAATCCCGGACAAGACGAACAACACCATCTCCATCGTCGATTCTGGGGTTGGCATGACGAAGGCGGATTTGGTGAACAATTTGGGGACGATCGCGCGATCCGGGACGAAGGCGTTTATGGAAGCGTTGACGGCGGGCGCAGATATTTCCATGATTGGCCAGTTTGGGGTTGGTTTTTACTCCTCGTATTTAGTCGCGGAGAAGGTGGTGGTTTACACCAAGCATAACGACGACGATGGGTACAGGTGGGAGTCCCAAGCCGGTGGGTCGTTTACGGTGACGAGAGATACCGAGGCGGACGCTTTGGGGAGAGGGACGAAGATCGTGTTGCACTTGAAGGACGACCAGATGGAGTATTTGGAAGAGAGACGATTGAAGGATTTGGTGAAGAAGCACTCCGAGTTCATTTCCTACCCGATTTCGTTGTGGACGGAAAAGACGACCGAGAAGGAAGTTTCCGACGACGAGGAAGAGGAGTCCAAAGAAGGCGAAGAGGAGGAAGGGAAAATCACCGAGATCAAGGACGAAGACGAAGTCAAGGAGAAGAAGAAGAAGACGGTCAAGGAAGTCTCGCACGAGTGGGCAATCATGAACAAGCAAAAGCCGATTTGGATGAGAAACCCGGAAGAGATCACGAAGGACGAGTACGCCGCGTTTTACAAGTCGTTGACGAACGATTGGGAGGAGCAGTTGGCGGTGAAGCACTTTGCGGTGGAAGGTCAGTTGGAGTTCAAATCCGTTTTGTTCGTTCCGAAGCGCGCGCCGTTTGATTTGTTCGACGGTAAGAAGAAAGCGAACAACATGAAGTTGTACGTGAGAAGAGTGTTTATCATGGACAACTGCGAAGACATCATTCCGGAGTACCTTTCGTTCGTCAAGGGTATCGTCGATTCCGAGGATTTACCGTTGAACATTTCTCGCGAGATGTTGCAACAAAACAAAATCTTGAAGGTCATCAAGAAGAACATCGTCAAGAAGTGCATCGAGATGTTTAACGAAATCGCGGAGAACAAGGACGACTACACGAAGTTTTACGAAGCGTTCGGGAAGAATTTGAAGTTGGGTATCCACGAAGATACGCAAAACAGAGCGAAGTTGGCGGAATTGTTGAGATACAACTCCTCGAAATCCGGCGAAGAAATGACGTCTTTGAAAGATTACGTCACGCGCATGAAGGAAGGACAAAACGACATCTACTACATCACCGGTGAAAACTTGAACGCGGTCAAAGCCTCTCCGTTTATCGAAAAGCTCAAGAAGCGCGGCTACGAAGTCTTGTACATGGTTGACCCGATCGATGAATACGCCGTCCAACAGTTGAAAGAGTACGACGGCAAAAAGTTGGTCTGCTGCACCAAAGAAGGCTTGCAACTCGAACAAACCGAAGAAGAGAAAGCGTCGTTCGAAGAAACCAAGGCGAAGTTTGAAAACTTGTGCAGAACGATGAAGGACGTCCTCGGTGACCGCGTTGAAAAAGTCGTCGTCTCTGACCAACTCGTCGACTCGCCGTGCATTCTAGTCACCGGCGAATACGGCTGGTCCGCGAACATGGAAAGAATCATGAAGGCGCAAGCCTTGAGAGACAACTCCATGTCTGCGTACATGCAATCGAAGAAAACCATGGAAATCAACCCGGACAACGCCATCATCAAGTCTTTGCACGCTCGCGCCGAATCCGACAAAGGCGACAAGACCGTCAAAGATTTGGTCTTGTTGATGTTTGAGACCGCCATCTTGACGTCTGGTTTCTCCTTGGACGAACCAGCCACGTTCGGCTCTCGCATCCACCGCATGATCAAGTTGGGCTTATCCATCGACGACGACGACGAGGAAGGCGACGACTTGGCCGACTTGCCGCCGTTGGAGGAAGACGTCGACGAAGGCTCCAGAATGGAAGAAGTCGATTAAAAGGTGAACACGCGCGCGCGCGCCGAGAGAGAGAGAGAGTCGGAGAGAAAGAGAGAGAGAGAGAGGAGGTCGAGGAGGTAACACGTACAAAATTATACATCATCGCGAACAACAACGATAACAACATCAACAAAAACGGACACACACACACGCACTCAGAGAGAGAGAGAGAGATAAAAGACGCCACTGTATCGAGATTAAGTAATCAAGATATGTAGAGAAGGCGCTGCGGATTTTAATACACGATAATACATAAGTAACAACTTTTAATTTTTAACTTTTTACGACGAGATTTTTTTCTTTGAAAGGGCCGCGTGGGGAAAACTTTTTTTTCCCCACAGAAGCAAATTTCCCCCATTCGCGCGGTAATATATATAAAAGAACGGCTCGTTTTACTTTCTTTGGCGCGGTCGTAACGAGAGAGAGAGAGAGACCCTTTGTTTGTTTGTTTGTTGCGTGCGTATTATCGCGTTATCGCGCGCGGTGGTGAGCGAGAGCGTCGCGAGAGAACGAAAAGAAAAAGATGGAAAGGCACGCGTTGAGCAAACGCGAGTACGCGGACGCGAAGAAAGAAGTGCACCAAGTCTTGCTTCCAGTCTCTTGCTTCCAGTCTCCGTGGCGATATGGACGACGGTTTTATTGGTCGAGATGTTACGCACGGACGCGGACGACGACGACGACAGCGCGCGCGGGAGTGGGACGATGGCGGCATCCGCGTACGATGAAAAGTCCACGGATTCGACGAAAACGAAAGTCATCGGCAGCATGGAAAATGCCTTTGTTTTTGTCCTCTTTGTCACCGCGGCGACGTTTGGGCTCTACTTACTGTTCAAACATCGGTTCGGGTCGGTGATTTGGGCGTACATGGCGTTCTCTGGGTTTAGTATTTTCGGTGTTTTAGGGGCGTCGGTGGCTTTGCAAGTGTTGCAAAGGTACGAGATACATCTGGACGTCGTTTCGTTTGCGTTTTACGCGTGGAACGCGACCGTGGTTGGCGTTTTGAGCGTGTTTTTGTGGCCCGGGAGTTTACGCATAAAGCAAGGGTTTTTGGTATTGATATCAGTGATTGTGGCGTATTATTTCGTGACGCAACTCGCGGAGTGGACGACGTGGACGATGTTGGTGTTTATGGCGATTTACGACTTGTACGCCGTGTTGACGCCAAACGGGCCTTTGAGGAAGATTGTAGAGTTGAGTCAAGAGAGAGAAGAGGCGATTCCGGCGTTGGTGTACGAAGCGAGAGGCGGTAGTAGAAGTGGTGGTGGTAGCAGGAGGAGAAGAAGAAAGAAAATCAATAGTAATAATAATAATAGCGAAACACAACGGGAACGAGACGTGGACGCTTCGTTAGACGGAGACTTGTCCTCTTCGCCGGAGAAGGACGCGGTCGTCGGAGAGAAAACGTCTCTGTTAGGAAGAGGTAGTAAGAAAGAAGACGCGTCACTCCTGGAACGTTTCGACGACGAACACGACGACGAACACGACCTCCCAGAAGGCATAAAACTCGGCTTGGGCGATTTCATCTTCTATTCGGTCCTCGTCGGCCGCGCGGCCATGCAGTCCCTATTCTGCGCCGTCTTTTGCTACGTCGCCGTCGTCACGGGCTTAATCGTCACCCTCGCCGGTTTAGCTCTGCACAAAGCCGCACTACCGGCGTTGCCCGTTTCCATCGCGCTCGGCGTCATCACCTTCGTCTCTGTTAAATTCTTGGTCGAACCTTTCGTGGTGTACGAGTTTGGCGCCGACGCGACGGAATCTTTCCCGCTCGATTTCGCGGGGACGAGTAGTAGTAGTAGTAGTAGTAGTAGCAGAGCTACCGCGTATGCGCTCTTAGGTCAGTCAAAGTCCTTCTCTTCTGGCTGGCCTTTGCGATAGCTTTGTAATTTTACGCGTACACAGTAGTATAGACGCGCGATGCGTGACATTTTTGTTTTTCTTCTCCCCACCCTCGTTTTTTTTCGACGACACAAAAAAATACTCACATCTCGTACACGCGTGCGATGATAAATGTTTCCCACCACCTCCTCGTCATCGCACAGACGATCGCGTTCCTCTCCTTTTTCGATGCCGTTCGCGCCGTAGCGCCGCGCGATTTGTCAAACTTCCAGGGCTTGTATTCGTGCCCGACGGCAAGCAGCATAGCGAGAGTTTCCAGCGTTTCACAAGTCCGAGAAGTCGTCCGAGACGCCACGAAGGTGAAGGCAGTCGGACTCGGGCACAGTTGGTGGAGAGACAACTTTTGCGCGTCGAAAGAACCAAATCTCGACGGGCAAACGACGATACCTCTCGGCGGTGCGAGCGCGTTGCGGTACGTCGGAGGTGTCGATACGAAGAAGAAGACGGTGAAGGTGGGGTGTGGGATAACTATCCGTGACGTGTTGAACGCTCTCGAGAAGGAAGGGTACGTGTTGCCGACGTTCCCGTGGTACATCGATCAAACGTTATGCGGCGCGATTGCAACTGGATCTCACGGTTCGAGTTTAAAGTGGGGTTCTCTTTCGTCCGCGAAGATGTTGTTGGAGATGGAAGTCGTCCTCGCGAGCGGCGAGTTGAAACTGTTGACGCGAGAGAAAGATCCGGAGTTGTTTTCGGCGTTTAGCGTGAGCGCCGGAAGACTCGGGGTTCTCGTGAGCGTCACCGTGCGCGTGGAAGAAAACTCGAGGACGGAGAGACACGTGAAAGTTATGAGCGCGGAAGAGTTAATCGAAGAGCTGGATAGCGCCGGGAAGGAGTTTACGGAGAACAACTTCACCGTGACGGAATCTCTGATGAACCGTTTGGATACCACGCAAAGCTTGTGGTATCTAACGCGAGGCTCGAGTGAGAACGCCGTTTGGAGAGCGACGCATGTAACGCGACCGAAAGTAAGCAACGGTGGTCCTGGTTCGCCGTTTTACGAAGCCGAGAAGAAATATTGGGAGAAGAAACGAGATGCGTTCATCGCGGCGAACGATAAGCCCGAAAACGCCTTTCAAAGGAATTTAGGGAGATTCCAAGAGAGAAGATGGGAGCGGGAGCTGAGCAGAAGAAACGACGGAAGTGAATCTTCCACGCCGAACGTGCCAACGTATTCGAACGTTCGCTTCGATCGTCAACCGAGGAGAATCGAACAGAGAGGAGAAATTCCATCTTTAGGTCCGCGGCAGACGTCTGAAATGGTGGCTTACTTACTCGAACGCGATTGGCTTCCCGGACCAGATTTTTCCAAACGCGAATCGCTTGTCTCGCAACGTTTGGAAATGTCCTACAACTCTCCGGATGCTAATATGATGGATCAATATGAAGTTGCCGTTCCGTTAGAAAAAGCCGCCGCGTGCGCTCGAGAGATATACAAAGAGAGCGGCAAAATATTCCAATCTACCGGAGATACGGTCGCGAGAAGTGGATTCCGAACTCCAATACTTATTCGAATCGTCGCCTCAGAGCCGGAAAACCTCCTGAGTCTCTCTCACGACGGACCAAAAGTGTATTTCAACTACGAGGACTACCTCAAATACTTGCGTTCGCCTTCCGCGTCGGAACCAAACGCCGCCTTCCGTCTCGTCTCCAAAGTGTTCCTCTCCTCCAAATGCTCCAACGGTCGCAACCATTGGGGTAAAACCAAAGACTACGAGGTCTTACGCTCGGTTTCTCAGCCGTTGCACGATCAGTTTCGCATCAACTGGTGTTCGTTCGGTTGCGTCGCCAAGCGCGTGGATCCCGATCGAAAATTTGAGTCTCTCTTCGGCTCGCGCGGGTGGAGGTGGGACGACGCCAGATTAGACTGCGGTTGCTCGAGAAAAGGTAACCTAAAATTCGCGTACGATGCCGAGAAATGCGGCGCGCGGTGCGGCAAAAGCGAGTTCGTTCAGACGTATTGAAGAACAAAAAAATTCATGATAGTGTGTCATAAAATCTCTCCCTCGCGTATTTTTAAAAGTCAGTCTCTCGTCGTGTGAACCTAATGGATAAAGCGCTTAAAAAAAGTCCCCACACAAACTTTTGCGCGCGCACGAAACAAGCGGCAACATATACATATACAGACACACACACACACACAGGAAATAAACATGCTCGCAGCGACGACGACGACGACTCCCATCACCGTTCGGTTCAGAGTTTCCAGCAGCAGTGGACCCGTATCTACGTCCTCTCGGTGTTCTTCGGGAAAAAATTCACGATTTCGATTTCCAATCCGCGCGATAACGAACGACGATAACGATAACGCGCGTTTACTCACCCGTCGTCATCGCATCGGAGGAGGACGACAGCAGCATCGACGCGATAACGATAAGAAGAACGGCAACAACAAAAACAACAACATTTTGCGATGCCAAGCGTCGTCGTCGTCGTCTTCGTCTGGTTTTGGTAGCGACGATGGAGAAGAAGAGAAACCGCCGAAACGTTTATCGAAGAAAGAAGCCGAGGAAGCCGCACGCGCCGCACTGATGGGCGCCATCGGGAACAAAAAAGATAAACTGAAAGCGTTCGATAACGGCGGATCCGGGGGTGGATTTTTCAACTTTTCCGGCGGCGGCGGCGGCGGTGGCGACGACGGCGGCGGCTCGAAAGGAACGCTGCAAGTTTTGTTCCTCTTGTTTTGCATCTTGTTTGTGTTTTACGGGTTGAAACCTTTGAGCGCGATATTCGTAAACTTGATTTATTACGCGTTTAAGATACCGACGGGGCGACCGGGCGACGAAGAACCGGAGGACGCGTTGAGCTACGCGGGGGCGGGACAAAGCGCGGACGCGGATGTGATCAGTAAATACGGTGGGGACGACGACGACGACGACGACGACGACGACGACGACGACGACGAATAATAATAATAATAATACTAATAAACGACGAGTAGTACACGACGACCTCTCTCCCTCTCTCGCGCGCCCGCCCGGATACAATCCGAGACGAGCCGAGCGGCGCGGAGAGAGCGCGCGTGCCAAACACACACACAAAAAAAACAGATTTTAAAAGAGACGTTCGCGATATGTAACACACATCAACGCACGCGCATAAAACGCAGAGACAAACATCGCTATAGCGAAAATCCTCGCTATTATTCGATGAACCCTCGAACCGCTAAACGCTTTCAAAGCGTTTTCCTGTGTTTTCGACTCTCACTTTTCCTCATAAAAATTATTCAAAACACACGCGAATATACAAAAAAAATGGTCAAGCACGTAGAATCTGCGGATGAATTCGACGCTTTGAAGAAAGCGAGCAAGCCGGTGAGACCATTTATTCTCTTTCTTCTCTCCGCGAAGAGGCGCGCGATGCGATCGATCGTCGTCGTCGCGCGAGGGGAGCCCGCGAATAGTGTTTCTCTCTCGATCTCTTTTTGTGATTTTTCCCCAACCGACTTTTAAAAAGGAGAAGAACGAAACACACACCTTCGCGCGCGCGATGAAGTCAAACGAAGAGAGGCCTCTTTCGTTCCCACTCGCGCGAGAAGGAGAAACGCTTTATTCTCTCTCTTTTTCTCTCTCGTTTCGTACAATCGCTGACTCGTGAGCCTTTTTTTCTTTCCACGCGCGCACGTGTTTGATCAAAACTCTCGTGTGCGTTTTTAAAATCTTTTCACGCGCGCAATAGTTGTTGGTGGACTTTACGGCCACGTGGTGTGGCCCGTGCAAAATGATCGGGCCGTATTTCGAAGAGCTCGCCGCGAAATTCCCGGACGTGGAGTTCGTGAAAGTCGACGTGGACGAGTTGGACGACGTCGCCGCGGCGTGCGGAATCAGCGCGATGCCTACGTTTCAACTGTACTCTAACGGGGTGATGGTGAAGGAGATGTGCGGCGCGGATAAAGCAAAGTTGGAAGCGTTGGCGAACGAGGCGAACGATTTGTAATATTTTTGTTTTTAGAGTTGTAACGAACCACCATTATTTCTATTCATCTGTCTGAGACCAATAATTACGATTATGCGTTTTATCGCGTGCGTATCGTCGTCGAGCGCGGGATCTGACGTACGACTTTATGCGACGACGCTTCGTTTGAAAAGTATAGAAAGAGAGATGTCGAGTTTGGGATGTCTCCATATGCGCGCGTGTTTTGCTTTTCGTGTATGCGTGTGCGTTTTGTGGTTCTTTAAATTAAAATATTTTACTTTGGCTGCGGAACTTTGCTACCTCCACCGCCGCCGCCGCCGCCGTTGTTGTCATCGTCGTCGTCTCCGGGCCCGCCCGTGGCCCAACCCGGCGGTAGCTGCCCGCCTCCGCCTCTCTTCGGCGCACTCGTAGGAGTTAACAAGCGCTCGTCTTTAAACTCAACCTGACTCTCTGCGTCTCTCAAAAAGCTACCAAACGCCACGGCTTCTAAAACCAAACGTCTTTGTGCGGCGTACGGTAACGTCAACGTTTCCACGTCGTTGTTTGCCACCACCTCTTGAACTCTTTGCATGAGTTCCTCCGGCGTCGTCGCGTTGTCGCCGACGGCTTCCATGAGTTCTTTTTGCAATTCTTCTAAAGAACCGAAAAGAGCGCCAGTTTGGCGTTCAGCTAATGCGACGCCTTCTAAAGACACGATTCGAGCGGTTTTAGCCAAGATGTCCCCGGTGAACGTTTGCACGTATTGCTTCAGCGTCAACTTCCCGGTTTCCGGCGTGTCCACCCGCTGATTTTGATTGTTTCGAATCTTTGCTTTTTCTTCCTCGCTAAATCCACCGAAGAACTCATCTCCGGCGTAATTCGTCGGATCGTCCTCAGCTTCGTCCATGGAATCCATCGCCGACGCCGCGTTAAACACGTTCTCCAACGCGATCGCAGAATCCATCGGATTTTGCGGCAACGTCCCCAACGCTCGATCCAACTGAAACCTCTTATCCACTCTCCTCACAAAGTACCCAAACATAATAGACGCCGCGTACACTTGCGCCGCTTGCAGTTTGCTCATCCTCACCAACTGACTCGGCCAAGAGTTTGCCGCTTCCGGTCCTAACGCCGCCATCAGGTGATCTCGTACCATTTCCAAAGCTTCGCTCGAGTGCACCCCCGTCGTCAGTTTGCTCAAATCGATGGATTTAAGAAACGCGTCGTCGTTCAACGGCGGGAGCATGTCCACGCCAGCCATTAAAAACTGTCGAGAATAGAAAAGAGAGAGAGAAAACAATCTCGTCAGTCAAACGTGAAGAAGAAGAAGAAGTACAAGAACGAGAAGAACAAAAAATGTCGTCGAGAAAACATCGTCTCTCTCTCTCTCTCTCTCTCTCTCTTTAACTCACCTTGTGTATAATCGAAGCGTACATCGCGTCCTCCACCGCCCGTCGTCGATCCATCCTCTTGATGTCCTCGATTCGTTTGTACAGAGTCAACGACATCGAATCTTTCTTCTCTTCCCCGTCGTTGTTCTTATCGTCGCTTTTTGCCGCCTTCTTTGACGAAGAATCAATCTCGTCGCTCAACTTTTCCAAAACCGAGTCTACCGCGCCTTCAAAGCTCGAAGGTTCCGTGGACAAAATGTACTCGAGCATTTCCCCGTGCGGAGACGTCGGCGTGCTCGGCGCCAACGAAGAGGAAGAGGAGGAAGAAAAAACGTCCTCGTCGTTGCCATCGTTGCTCGCCAAAACGACGGTCGCACAGTTTCTTCTCCTCCTCGCGCGCAGCGATAAAGAAGAAGAAGAAGAAGAAGGGTGCCTTTGTCGTCCAATCGAAGGTTGTTTCTTTTCCCGAAATTGATGAACTTGAGTCGCTTTCGTGGGATAAACAGCGATGATGGGACGACACACAGAAGAAGAAGAAGAAGCGATCATATCCTCCTCGTCGTCGTCAAATTCGCGAGTGCTTTTTGTTCGTGCGTGCGTGTTTGTGTGATGAACGCGCGCAGATACTACGTGTGAAGATACGTTTTGGAGAATTGGAGAAACTCGATGAGAGTCTTGACTTTTTTCCAATTCGCGGCGAAGAAGAAGAGAGAAGAGTGAGCGCTCTCTCTCTCTCTCTCTCGGCGAACAAGAGAGAGAGAGAGATATAATTACAGAGAGAAAAGATGCGTCGTCATCTTCCCGATCTCGTCCGCGATTGCGCTTTTTGTCGTCGTCTTCATCTTCTCGGAAGAAGAGAATCTTCTTCGTCTGCATCGGCTGGTGTGGTGATGAGAACGACGACATCGTCGCCGCTTTTCCGCGACGCCGCTGCTCTTTCGTCGCCGCGACAACAACGACAACAACAACAGCAACAGCAACGAGCGATGACGGCGACGCATTCTAACTCAG
>Ga0181599_1001412_pt1 | contig 23246 bp, 19 predicted proteins | sample 041ome_3_FD_148658 | JGI IMG/M metagenome (GOLD analysis project Ga0181599, IMG submission 148658) | Coastal salt marsh microbial communities from the Groves Creek Marsh, Skidaway Island, Georgia - 041405US metaG (spades assembly) | ecosystem: Environmental > Aquatic > Marine > Intertidal zone >...
CGGTTGACTAAAAGGGAATCTTTGTTCCACATGTCCGAATAATACTATGTACGTCGTCGTCCCGCGCGTCGTCGGTCGTCGGTCGTCGCGGATCGACATCGATGTCGCGCATGGGTCGATGTCGAACTCGATCGATGCGTGCCATCGATCGATGGAGGGCGATGTCGCGATCGACGTCGAGGTCACACCCAGCGCCGCGCCGTCATTGATGGTCGCGACGATGGGGGTGTCGTCGTCCTGGAGTGTGGTTGGGACGCCGGTGCGGGATGCGCGCGCGCGACATCGTCGCGGGACGTGCGGCGGGGGCGTTGGGGTCGTTCGCGTGCGCGCGAGCGCTGGGCGCGCTGAACGCGAGCAGTTTCGCATGAGGTTCGTTCGTTCGTTCGTCGTGGTGTGTGCGTGTGTTTTGATTGTGCGTGCATGCATGATTGTGCGTCGCTCGAGGGATCGCGTGAGGGTTGAATGACTGACGAATGGTGCGGTGTATGACGTGAAATGCAGTGATGATGAGAATTTTAAGGGATTACCGCGCGATGCGCGGGTTGGGATCTTGGGAGGTGGGCAGCTGGGGCGCATGTTGGCGATCGCGGGCGCGCCGATGGGGGTTCGGCTCAACGCGTTGGACCCGACGGAGAACGCGCCGGCGTCGATTGCGGCGAATCAGATCGTTGGGAGTTTTAGAGATAAAGAGACTGTGAAGGCGTTTGCGAAGGAGTGCGATGTGGTGACGGTGGAGATTGAACATATTGATGTGGAGGCGTTGCGCGAGCTCGCGGCGGCGGGCGTGGATGTGCAGCCGACGCCAGAGACGTTGGCAACGATTCAGGACAAGTACGCGCAAAAGGTGCACTTTCAAAAGGCGGGTGTGCCTCTTGGACCGTTTGCGGATGTTCCTGACCAAGTCGCCTTGGATAAGGCGGCGATGGAGTTTGGGTTTCCTCTCATGTTGAAGTCGAAGCGATTGGCGTACGACGGTCGCGGGAACGCCGTGGCAAAGACGGCGGGCGATTTGGCGAGTGCGGTTGAGAAACTCGGCGGTTTCGCGCAAGGGTTATACTGCGAGAAGTGGGTGCCGTTCGAGCGCGAGCTCGCGGTGATGGTGGTGCGCGCCAAGGATGGCGAGACGGTGTGCTATCCAGTCGTTGAGACGGTGCACGAAAATAACATTTGCGACACGACGACGACTCCGGCGCCGGTTCCGAACAGAGTCGCCGAAGAAGTGCAAGCGGCGGCGCGTAAGGCGATTGCGTCGTTTACGGGTGCAGGTATTTTTGGTGTTGAGTTGTTCGTATTGAAGGATGGGTCGATTTTACTCAATGAAACTGCCCCGCGACCGCACAACAGCGGCCACTACACCATCGAAGCGTGCGCGTGCTCGCAATATGAAAACCACTTGCGGGCAATCTTAGGTTGGCCCTTGGGCGACACCTCGCTTAAGGTTGGCGGTGCGGTGATGAAAAACATTTTAGGCGATGGTGATGGGCCCGAAGCCATGGGACGGGCGCATCGGTTGATGGGCGCCGCCTTGGCCACGCCCGGGGCGAGCATTCATTGGTATGAAAAGCCCGACATGAAGACGGCGCGTAAGATGGGTCACATCACGGTCGTCGGCTCAAGCGCGGCGGTGGCGACCGAACGATTAGACACCATCCTTCGCACGGCGAATGGTGATAAGACGCCGGCGAAAAAGGCGCCGCAAGTGGGCATCATCATGGGCTCGGATAGCGATTTGCCGACGATGGCCGCCGCCGCCGAAGTTCTCGAATCGTTTGGTATCGGATGTGAAGTCACGGTCATTTCTGCCCACCGCACACCCGAGCGTATGGTTGAGTACGCACGAAGCGCGCACACGCGAGGTCTTCGCGCCATCATCGCTGGTGCTGGTGGTGCCGCGCACTTGCCAGGCATGGTGGCGGCCATGACGCCCTTGCCCGTCATCGGCGTCCCGGTGCCGCTCAAATACCTCGACGGCATGGATTCGTTGTTATCCATCGTTCAAATGCCCAAGGGCGTCCCTGTGGCTACCGTTGCCATTGGCAACAGCGCTAACGCCGGTTTAATCGCCGCTCGCGTTGTCGCCGCGTTCGAACCCGACGTGTGCTCCAAAATGCTCGCCTATCAAGACGACATGGAAAACGTCGTCAACGCCAAAGCCACAAAGCTCGAATCCATCGGCTACGTCGATTACCTCAAGCAAATGTAACTCAATATATATACACATAGAGCTCACAAACCACCCACGGCGAGTCGCATTATTCGTATTTTTCTCCATCGTCGTCCGACCAACCTCCTCGGCCAACCGCGACGTCGCGCCGTCAACTACCTCACACGCGTCCACGCGTCGCGATCGTCGCCGTCGGTTGATTTCTTCTCAACCTCGCGCGCAGACGTCGAAATATCTTCACCACTTGTCACCATTCGCCGCACTGCCGCGCTCGTGTCGTCTTACGGACGCCGCGACGTAAACATGTTTTGCCTGTCCCGTCCCGGCGGCGGCGCACCGAGCGCAGCTGCGCGACATTTCCCCGCACATACGTCGCGCACGTATCGCCAAGCGGTGCGCGCTCGCGCGTGCAGCGCGCGAACGCATGCGTTCGAGCGGGATGCGCCGGCTGGGGTGATGTGCGCGGCGATGCGCGGAGGTGAGCGCGTGACGAGTGTGGTGGGCGCGCGACGCCGAGGCGGGTTTGCGGCGGCGGCGCGTAGCTCGTCTTGGTTTACGACGCGTGCGATGGGCGATGATGATGAAGATGGTGAGAATGATGATATGGAGATGTTTGCTGACGACGAAGACGACGATGACGACGTCGAGGATAGGCGAGTGATGGGTTCGGGCGGCGTAAACGTCGACGCCGACGTGGATGCGTTGCTTTCGAGCGTGACATCTTCGACGACTTGGGGTGGCGACTGGCCCGAACTTGTCATCTTTCTCGCGCGATTACAAGCGCTCGGATACTCTGGGGTAAAACTTGAGGGCGAGGACGAAGATAGTGAGCGCACGACGGCGCCGCCAGAGTGGGCGCGCGCGGTGAGCTCTGAGCCACCAAAAATCGCGTCGCTCGGGGGCGGCGCCGACGACGGCGATGAAGTGGATCTCACGCCCTCCGATGCTGGTGAAGTCAAACGACTGGTTTTGGCATTCTGCCGCGATCGACCTGATTTATTTTCGCGATTGCCCGATCAATTGGTGTATCAACTCATCGACTGGCCGTTGCCGAGAAAATTGAACAATCGCAAGGTGAACGCTGGCTTGCAACGTCTTCGTAACGCCATGGGAATGGATGTGAACCATCTGCGAGGGAAGTGTTCAGCGTGCGATAAATTAAGCGATCGCAAACCGAACCCAATTCTTCAACTCTCGGATTTCATGCGCGTCTTGTTGGCATTGAGTGAAGTTGAAGAGCCGGATGAATTTCCTGACCTTCCGTCAAAGGATTTGGCGTCTGATGCTCTTCGCCGTTTGATGCGCATCGCGGATTCGGAAAAACCCGCAGAGGAAGACATGCCGAAAGACACGTCGAGAGCTCTGCCACGCTCCGAGCGTAACGATAGAGAATTCCGCCCGCGATGGGATGAAGACCGAAGAGGCGGAGGCGGGTACGGCGGCAGAGGTGGCGGTCGCTACGGCGATGACGACCGAAGAGGCGGTCGTGGCGGACGCGGTGGTCGATACGGTGATCGTGATCGCGATTTCGATCGACCTCCTCGTCGCTCGTTTGATCGCGATGATCGACCGCGGTTCGAACGTCGTGATGACTTTGGCGGCGGCGGCCGCGGGCGCGGCCGCGATTTTGACGACGACCGTGGATTTGACCGTCGTCCGAGGTTCGACCGAGGCGACCGCGATGATTTTGGCGGCGGTGGCCGCGGCCGGGGACGCTTCGAACGCGATGATTTCGGTGGCGGTGGTCGTGGTCGAGGTCGATTCGACCGCGGCGACCGGGACGACCGGGACGGAGGTGGATTTGACCGCCGACCGCCGCGCTTCGACCGCGGCGACAGAGACGACTTTGGTGGCGGTCGCGGCCGCGGACGTTTCGACCGCGGCGATCGAGATGACTTTGGTGGCGGTCGCGGTCGCGGACGTTTCGACCGCGGCGATCGAGATGACTTTGGTGGCGGTCGCGGTCGCGGACGTTTCGACCGCGATGACCGTCCTCCGCGCCGCTCCTTTGACCGCGAGGATTCCGACCGTCCGCCACGATACGATTTCGAAGGCCGAGACGGTAGTGGTCGAGGCCGTGGTCGCAATTTCGGTGGCGACCGCGACCGCGACCGCGACGGTGGGGGTTTCGAGCGTCGTGAGCGCCCTCGATTTGACCGCGGCGACAGAGACGACTTTGGCGGCGGTCGCGGCCGCGGTCGATTCGGCGACAGAGACGAATTTGGCGGTGGTCGCGGTCGCGGACGCTTCGACCGCGGTGACAGAGACGACTTTGGCGGTGGTCGCGGTCGCGGACGCTTCGACCGCGGTGACAGAGACGATTTCGGCGGTGGTCGCGGTCGCGGCCGAGGCAGCCGCGGCGATTTCGACCGCGACCGTCCTCCCCGTGGCGATTTCGGTAGTCGTTTCGAACGCCGCGACGACGTCTCCGACTGGTCTGCATCCCCCAAGCCCCCGGGTGGGGACGATGTCCGCGTCTGGAGAGACGAGTAACGCCTCAAAGACGTCACAGTACAGTACATTATGTTGTTGTAAAAGCACACCGTAACGCACACGCGCCGTAGCGCCGTCAAGTCAACCGTCACACCGCGCCGCACGTCGCCCGACCCCACGCATCGCCGCGCGCGCGAAACGGCGACATGTACGCATGCGCGCACACCGCGCACGCACCGGCGCGCATCGATCGCGCGACGCGTGGCGCGCGCAGCGCATGGAACGCGACGCGTGTCCCAGTGGCGTCGACGTCACGCAGCGCACGACGTGACGCGCTCGGGAGTGACGTCGACGTCGGCGCGGGCGTCGGCGCAGCCATGGACGCGGTGCATGCGGTGCCGTACGTGCCGTCGCCGATGGATCAAGGGCAACTCGCGAACGAGGTTGTGGTGCTCGGCGCCATTGCTGGGATGACGGCGTATTGGTGGTTTGTCCTGGTGCCGTCGGCTCGGGTGCGATTAGCGTCGAATAAAAGGTCAGGGGCGTTGAGGACGTATTTAGAAGAGTTAAAAAGTGATGATTCAAAGGATCGTGACGCCGAGCGGTGGTTTTATGCGCAGTGGTTGTCGAAAATTGATCCGGAGACGCGATATTTGCTCCGCGAAGACGCCGGAGCGGCGGGCGACGAGACGACGACGACGACGACGACGACGGCAACCAAACCAACGACGCGTTTAGATGATACGAATGGCGGTGGCGTACGCGGAAAAGAACCATCGTTGGAAAACATTATCAAATCCGCCCGAAAAACACCCAAATTTTGGTCGTTGGACAACCCGGTGCTCGTCGGAACGATGCTCAGCGTCGGCGCCGCCGCCATCCTCAGCGGTGGTCCACCGCATTAGCGCCCGCGTTCTCGACGATTGCCATCATTCATTGTACTCTTTTATTCTTATTCTTAGTCGTCCATATTCGCCAGATGTAATACACCCACGCAAAACACGTCGATTATCCACGACGACGTCGCCGTGAAAAAGTGCATTGTTTTTTCACGCGACTGCGCGCACACCCTCCCTCACACCTTCGCGCGCATCGTCGCCGCCTCGCCGCACTCTCGCGCTCACGCCGCGGCTCGTTCGCTCGAACGACATCTCAACCACCTCACGCGCGATGCCTCACGCGTCGTCGCTCGCCTCGCGCGCGCGAGCGTCGCACACAAGGTTGACTTTTGGCGCGCGCCGCCGCCACGCAGCGCGCAGTCACTCGACGCGCTTTGCCGCCGCGGTGACGCGCGCGGCGTACACCGCGGACGAGCTGACGACGCTGAAACAAACGACGACCAAGCTGCGAGAGTGCGCGAAGCGCGGGGCGGCGTCGTCAGCGGTGGACTTGCTCGTGGGGCTCGGGGCGCAGGGCGTGACGCCAGACGCGACGTGCGCTACGGCGTGTATTTCCGCGTGCGTGAACGGCGCAAACATGGAACTCGCGCAAAAAGTGTACGATGAAATTTTTGAAAAGGGTGTGTGCGTGCCGGATGAGGTGGCGGTGGCGGAGATAGCAAAGGGATATTTGCAGTTGGACCCGCCGGGGTGGGGACGGGCGATGCAGCTCGTCAACGGAGCTCGACAAAAGTATGGCGTTGAGCCATCGAGCGTGACGTATAACGTGCTTTTGAGCACGTGTGCGGCGACGAATGATTTAATGCGAGCGGAAGAAATCGTAGACCGCATGGTGGACGAGGACGTGCCCGCGGATGGGTACACGTTGAAGGCGGTGGAGAAGCGCCGGTCTATTCGCGCCTATGTGCGAAAAATGCTCCTCGTTGATAAAGAAGAAGTGTGGGACGACGACGAATAGATCTCGACGACGCGCAAAACGGCGGGGGTATTAAAATTTTATTATGTACGCATATAGCTCGTGGTGAATTTTGAATCGTATCATATGGTAGATTTACTAAAGGTTTGTGTGTGTCTTCATCGCAATTTATTCCCCGTGCCTTTAAACGCCTCGAAGCTTGAAGTCGCTGGAGTTTTATCTCCCACCTTGGACGCGCCCGCACTATCTTCTGTTTTAGCCTTTTCTTTTTTACGTGCAATTGCGGCTTGACGCGCGCCACCAAAGACGACTTTGCCGCTTCGTTTACGGTCGATGTCGGCGTCGGGATTTGGCTTTTCAGCCTCCTTGCTCGTTTCTCCGCCAAGCACGCCGCCTTGTCGAAGCGCCTGCCACTCCTTGGTGACATTTAACGATGACGTGGGGATTTCAATTTCTTTCGGTGCGACGTCGGTGACAGCTTTCCCATCTAAACGTCGTCCACCACTGGCAAAGGCTAGAAACGTCTTTGGCGCGCCGGCATCCTCTGCCGCATCGCCGCTCGTCGTCGCGTCGCCACTCTCTTCAACCTTCTTCTGCGACGCCCCTTTATTTATGACGCCTGAGTTTGTGTCTTCAAATTTTGTATTATCAGGTCCGTAAGGGTCCACGTAATCCAATGGCGGTGCAAAATCAACCTCACAATCCGTATCCACGACGCTAATCGCGTTCCCGGGCTTTGCCTCGACGACATCCATGTAATACTTTTTGTCATTGTAATGAATCACAAACGTGTCACCCACGGTCAAACACGTGTATTGCCTCAACGTCGTCTCTAACACTGCTTTAGGGTTTGAGATATCCAAAAAATCTGACGTTTGTGCGCGTAATTTCACATAGGTGCCCTTCGGGAGCGACGCCGCGTACGAAAACTTGACCACGTCGCCCTCGCCCAAGAGTAAATTCTGCATCATCCAATACGGCAAATACACCACCCCTTCGTCGGCAACAAACTCTAACACTCCACAGTGCGTACTCTTGCCCTCTTTCGCGTTCGTCGCTTCGAACGCCATGGGAAAGTCATCGATTTGCGCGCGCGTGATGCGATCGAGCGCCGACGGCGGAAGAATCACCTTGTCCCCGAGCTCAAGTTGTGGTCGATCGATGAAGCTCACCGGGTAGGCGCGGTACGATGCCTGAAAAATGCTTCGTCCGTAGCCCTCGTCGCCGCCGCCAAAGCGTGAAAATATCCCACGCATACTCCAAGATTGATGATGATTTTAATGTCCACCTCTTAGTGAATGAATCGAAATCAATGAATGAAACGCCGCCGGTGTCACCGCGTCTACTGCGTCGTCGTCGTCGTCGTCGTCGTCTTCGTCTTCGTCGTCGTCGTCGTCACCGCCGTCGTATACGCACACACGCACACACGCACACACGCGTGCGTCACTATGAGGAGCTACAGTTAAAAGGAGAAAGTGCATTCTTGGTCATTCCGCGACGCTCGTGGACGCACCAACGCACACGTCGCGCGCAACGCACGACGCAGCGACGCGAACGCGCATTCGCGGCGCTCGTCATGCCCACGCCACGACGCGGACGCGCGAGTAAACGCGCGAGAGAGGACACGAGTGAAGACGATGAAGCACCATTAGAATCCAATCACGGCCGAGCTCAAAAGGTACATGCAGCCACGTCACCGACCCGGGCGTCGCGTTCGACGCGGAAACGAACGACACAGGCATCGTCACAGTCTCGTTCGCGATCGCCGTCGTCCTCGGCGTCGCGGTCCTTCGCTTTGGATGTGAAAAAGGTGCGCGCGGTTGGGTTGGGGTTGTTCGCCGACGCCGCGCGACTGGACGCCGAGGCACCGAGCGGTGCGGCGGCGTCTGTTCCGAGCCTTGACAGCGATGATGATGACGATGCTTCTGGTGATGGTGCTCGCGGCACGCGTGGAGGTGGCACACGAGGGGCGAAACGGGTGAAAAAAAGTACGCCGACGCCGCAGGAGAGCGAGACAGAGGAGGATCCGTTGGACGCGTTTATGGCGGCAAACGATACCGCGATGGATGCCGAGCGCGCGAGGACGAGCGAACGCGTGAAGCGCGAGGAAGAAGATCGTGTAGTAGGTAAAAATGCCATGGATGCGACGATGGAGACGGAGAGGACGGAGATGGAGACGGCAAAGGTAGAGGCGGAGGAGCCAACCGCGGCGTCGGCGGAGGATGATTTAATGGCGGCGTTCACGGCGGCGGCACAAAAGGTGAAGAGTGTCGCAGCATCGGCTGCGTCGGCGCCGTTGAGAGGTGTGAATAGTAAGTCACCAGTGGTGGTTATTGGTGGTAAGAAGCCTGTGATTGAGTTGAGACGTACGGCGCCGAGATCGATATCAGCGGCGCCGGCGGCGCCGTACGTCGTGATTAAGAAGAATAGAAAGGCGTCGAAACAAGCGCAGATTTTAAAAGAGGTTTTCGACGAAAGCGACTCTGAAGATTCTAGGGATGATAAAAAGAGCGCGGCGGCTGATGACAACGTTTTAGCGCCACCAAAAGAGACAGATATTGATGACGATGACGACGAGGCGTGGGCTAAAAGGCAGACAGAAAAGTTGAGCAAGACAGAACGTCTCGGCACGGTGAATCATGACGACATAGATTATGAGCCGGTGCGGAAAAACTTTTACATTGAAGCAAAAGAAATCGCTTCAATGTCTAAAACCGAGGTAAAGGCGCTCAGAGCGTCGTTAGATGGCATCAAGTGTAGAGGAAAGAGCGTGCCGAGGCCGATTAAAACGTGGGCCCAAGCCGGGTTGAACAACAAAGTGCACGAGTTAATTCGTCGCTCAGGGTTCGAAAAGCCCATGCCTATTCAAGCCCAGGCTTTACCAGTGATAATGTCTGGTCGAGATTGCATTGGCGTCGCCAAGACGGGAAGTGGTAAGACACTGGCGTATATTTTACCCATGTTGCGTCACATCAACGACCAATCACCGTTGGCGCGAGGCGACGGACCAATTGGTATGATCATGGGCCCCACCCGCGAGCTCGTATCGCAAATCGGTAAAGAATGCAGACGATTCGGTAAACCCATGGGATTCAACGCCGTGTCGGTGTACGGTGGCAGCGGCGTTGCCGCACAAATTTCTGAGCTCAAGCGAGGCGCAGAAATAGTCGCGTGCACGCCCGGTCGCATGATTGACTTGTTAACGACGAGCGCGGGAAAGATTACCAATTTACGTCGCGTGACATACATGGTGCTCGATGAAGCCGACAGAATGTTCGACATGGGATTTGAGCCCCAAATTACGCGTATTTTAGCAAATCTACGTCCGGACCGTCAAACGGTCATGTTTAGCGCGACGTTTCCGCACACGATGGAGGCGCTCGCGCGAGCGGCGTTGGACAACCCCATTGAGATTCAAATTGGTGGCAAATCTGTCGTTAATTCTGACATCGAGCAGCTCATCGAGGTGCGACCTGAAGAAGACAGATTCTTACGCGTGCTCGAGCTGTTGGGTGAATGGTACGAACGCGGAAAGATTATTATTTTCGTCGCCAGTCAGGACAAGTGCGACTCTATTTTCCGCGACTTGCTCAAGAGCGGTTACCCGTGTTTAAGTTTACACGGTGGGAAAGAGCAAAGCGATCGTCAAAGCACGATTTCGGATTTTAAATCCGACGTGTGTAACGTATTGATTGCCACATCCGTCGCTGCGCGCGGGTTAGATGTCAAGGAGTTGCGTCTCGTAATCAATTACGACACGCCAAATCACTTGGAGGATTACGTGCATCGCGTCGGGCGAACCGGACGCGCCGGAAATAAGGGCACCGCCGTGACATTCATCTCTGAAGACGAAGAAAAATTTGCACCTGATTTAATAAAGGCGTTGAAAGAGTCCAAGCAACCTATTCCGCGTGACGTTCAAGCCATGGCGGATAGCTTTGCGCGTAAACGTAAAGAAGGCGTCGTCGGCGCCGCGGGTTCGGGATTCGGCGGCTCTGGTTTTAAATTCAATCAAGAGGAGCATGATGAGCTGCGTAAACAGCGCCGAGCGAATGCTCGCGCGTCAGGTTTGACAGTTGACGACGGTGAAAGCGATAGTGACGAAGAGCCCGTGTTTGGTGGGGGCGGAGATGACGAAGGCGGCATCTTTGCATCCGTCGGTCCGTCGGGACAAGCCGCGGCTCAGGCTGCGGCTCAGGCTGCGGCTCAGGCGGCGCAAGCGCCTTCCAACGCCCTGGCCACGCCAGGAGGTGGTATGACACCCGTTCAAATTGCACAAGCCGCGGCGCAGTCGGTGTTTGCGAAGATAAAACCGCAAACTATCGGACAAAAACCGGCGCAGACGCCGGCAAACGCGGCGCAGAGCGCGACGTTGCTCGCCGCCGCCCGCGCCGCCGCGGGTAAGATTTCCAGCAATATTGCCTCTACTGCTGGAGCACAAAATGCGATAGCGCTTGCGACGAATTATGCATTAGCACACGGCGCGAGCGCGGGCGCAGCTAAGGCTGCGGCGCTCGCAGCGGTGCTCAATCAACAGCACGGAGCGTCGACGCACAAGCCACCCGCGGTGTCGCACGACGGCGGTTCACACTTTGAAACCGAACTCGAAATCAACGATTTCCCACAATTCGCTCGCTACAAGGTGACTCAAAAAGACACGTTGGCGGCAATCATGGAGTACACGGGCGCGGCGGTGACAGCCAAGGGGCAATATTGCGTCCCGGGACGTTCGCTCGCGCCGGGCGACCGCAAGCTCTACTTGCTCATTGAAGGCCCCACCGAGCGCGTGGTCAAAGAAGGTAAAAACTACGTCAAGCAAATCATCGAAAGCGCCATCGCCAAGCAAGCCTTACCCGGGGCCGCTGGTCAGCCTCAGGGGCGGTACAAAATTTAAAAACCATGACAAATCCGACGCCGACATAGCCATGCGCGTCGCTAGCCCAAAAATAATACAAAAACAGTTGTTGCTCAAGCCCTCACAATGTCACGCCTCGCCATCGCATTCGTCACCGCTCTCGCGCTATCGAGCGGCATCACCCCCGCGCGCGCGGCGGTGAACATGTCCGCCGAACTCCCAGCGACAACCGTCTCCGACGCCGTGCTTAACGCCAGAGGGCTCACACTGCATGTCTTCACCTTCCCCGCGGCACCGACGACGCTCCCATCCTCCATGGGCATCACGCCCGATCACACGACGACCACGGCACTCATCGCACTCGGGGCGTTACCTCTGAGCACGGGCACGCGCAATACGAATGTCATGGCGCGCGTGCGCGGGCGCATTCGAGCGGAAGCGTCTGGGACGCACACGTTGACGCTGAGCGTGAATGAAGGTGGATCGGTATCGATCGACGGCGCCGTCATCGCGCGCGGGTCGAACGTGCAGAGCGTCGTTGGGAAAGTGTACATGCGTGCTGGGGAGGATTACGAGATCGAAGCGCTCGGGTACAATGGAAACGCGGCGTCGACGTTTGCGATGAGCTTGAGCTGGTCAAAGCCAGGGGCAGGGAATACGAAAACCGTGGTGCCTTCGACGGCGTATTACGCGCCTCTGGATAGTAGCTGTAAGAAAACGTGCGGGGACAAGGCGTGTCGGGTGGATGAGTCGCAAATCGTCGCCGAGTGTTTTACAGATGACGGAGTCGGCGTTTCGCAGGTTGCGTTGGCCGAAAATTTAGAGGATACATTTCCGGTATAGCGCAGTAGTATAGTTAGCGATAGCGTGTATTCTAATTCTTTTGTACTTGTATTGACAGAAAGGGGAGATATTGTAAAATGGGTTGTAATTTTGTACACAACGCATCGAGATGGTGACGCGTTTTCAAATGGTGGTTCCCGACGCCGCCCGCGATAAATCTGGAGATTTTGGTGCGTCAGCTTCCGATATCGTCTTTGTCGGTGTTGAAAACTTTTTCGAGAGCTTTGACTTTGAACCCTTTTTCGGATTCTTCTTTGAGGACGCGCTCTCACTCGCTGCAGCTTCGGAATCTGAAGCCGTGTCTCCGGAAGCGCTCACGGTGGACGCTTGATCATCCTTCTTTCCTCGAAAGGCAAACTTTGAAGAAGATTTCTTTGGCGTCGGCTTGATGTTTTCGTCCGTCACTTTCTCTGTCGAAGCTTCGACGACTTTTGCCACTTTCACAGGCTTCTTCTTCGAGTAAGAAGTTTGCTTCTTACTCGAGCCGTTTGTCTTGGGGGATTCGCTCACGTGAAGTTGCGCTCGCATCGCCGTTTCGAGCGGTGGCGCTCCCGGCGGCAGCGGCGGCGGCGCTCCTGGTGGCGGCAGCGGCGGTCGAGGTGGAGAACTGCCCGGGGGCGGACCTGGCGGACGCGGCGGTGGTGCTCCTGGTGGAAGTGGAGGTGGTGCCCCTGGTGGAGTTGGTGGAAGAGGTGGGATGTGGGAGGTGGTAGGATGCGGAGAGCTCGGAAGGGGTGGCGGTGCACCGGGCGGCGGCCGCGGCGGCGACGGCGACGGCTTTTGGGCTTTCGGCGGCGGCGTTTTTACCACATGCTTGGGTTCTGGAATCGGATGGTGATGATTTTGACGGACCGAAACCTTGGGTATGGCTTTTGGCGGCGTCGAAGTCTTGTCTCGATGATGCGTCGGCGTCGTCGGCTTCTTTGCGCCTCCAATCGGCTCGGGTGGCGTCCACAGCTTTTTCTCTTCTCCTGGTTCACGACGGAGCTCTTTCATATCATCACGCGTACTGTGTGCGCTATTATAATGCGCAGAGTCATGTGGTCTGGTTAGAATCTTTATCGGTGAACTTCGTTGCTTGAGCGGAGGCGATGAAATGTTTGATTTGGGCGTCGGCATCGGCCTCGACTTTGATCGTTCGCCATCCTGCCCCGTCTCCTTTGCCAACCACGATGGTAATTCCAAATCACCCAATTCATCATCCTGACCCCACTCATGATCACCATGAGGAATGTGCAATTGATCTAACGCCCCTTCCGCCGTGTGTTTGATTTCAACGCTTCTCCTGGCCACGCGCGGTGGTGACCTCGCCGCTGGTCGCCTCATCTCTGGTGACTCCTCCCGGCGTCGCCAACTCGTCAAACGATCAGGGCTGGTACGTTCACCACGTCCCCAACGATCATCCACGCTCGATCGGCCTCGATCTCTCCACCCTCCGCGGTCGTCGTCTCTTTCGCGTCGTCCGCCATCGTAACTCCCACCTCTTCGGTCATCCCGGTACGACCCTTGATGTTGCCGCGGCGGTGAATACTGCCGCTCACGATTTTCATCCCTCCAGTTCCCGTACGATCGTTCGCGATCGGACCGCGCGGACGCATAAGGGTCCTCGCGGTCGCCGTGCCACGTCCCCGTAGCGTTTTTCGGCACCAACTGCGCGTTTGGGTCGTTTCCATTGTGCTCAAATCTACGTCGATAAAAATCACGTGGTCAAACGCGAGTACAAAACGTCAGTCATGAGCGAATTCGTTTGCGCGTGCACGCGCGCGCGCATGCGCCAAACACATCGAGGAACACGCGCCCGCTCGAGCTCAAGCGGTAAACAATTATCAACCGACGTACCTCTGACTCGGCAAATTCACCGGTTTCGGCACAGCCACGCGTCCTATAGACACAAACCTTCCCAGTTTTGTCGCGTGCGTGTTCGACCTGCGCGATACAGAGAACGATAGAACCCACACACGAGAGTTGGTTAGTTGAATTGCTCAAATCCAAAAGTCTTTCTTCGTACGAATTGCACACGTTTCGCCACGAAACCCAATCGCCGATCGCCCGCGACGCGCATCACGCGCATCCGCGAACACACAACCATCGAACCGCACGCGCACGCGCGCCGCGACACCACACGTACCGTTGTTGAGACATGCTGAACCCTTTCGTGCCGCGCTCTTGAATCAAATCACCAATCCCGCCGTCGTTTACGCACTCCCCCGTCGCGCTCGCGCTCTATCGCGCCCGCGCACACGTGCTCACGCGCGCGACACCTATCGTTTGATGTCGTTTCGTGCGCGACACCGACGCGATCGCGTGAGGAGACGCTACGAGCGCGCGCCGTTATGACGCCGGGGACTCGAGGCATGAATCCTCACACGGTGACGCACACGATGATGACGCTGACGACGTCATCGCGAGTTCGCGCGCCCGCTGCGCTTCGCCAACGCGCGGCGCGCACGCACCGCTCGAGTGTGCGCGCGGGCGTGGCGCGCGCATCGCTTCGCGTGGCGTTACACGGGGCGTATACTCCTACCGGGCGTCTGCTTGCTGGGCTGCTCGCGTCGCAGTTTTCCGGCGCCAACGTCTCGCTGTTCGTCACCGCGGACGATGTGACGACGTATGTGCCGCAAGATATGCCGGATGATGTCTTAGAGCAGCGCTTTAACGCGTCGGCGAAGGATTTGAAGGCGTGTGCGGTGATTGATGAGATGGATACCGAAGCCGTGGAGCGCGCCGTGGCTTCGAGCGACGTCGTTGTGATTGCGCACGAGAGCGGCGCACGAGCCGCTGTGGCGGTGAAAAGTCTGCGTGCGGCGCGTTCCGGCGCGCGCGTGATTGCGTTGTCGAGAGTGGGTGTGAATAGGCGTCAGGAACGGCCGTTTGTGGATCAAAATGTCAAACAGAAGACCATGGTGAGCGTCGGTCAAATGCAACTTCCGATCGGCGGGGACGTGCCAGGATCGGTTGGTTTGCTGGATGCGTTCGCGCAAGCGGAAGAAACGATCGCAGCGGAAGCGCGTGAGCGTGGGTTTACGTGCACGGTAGTGCGTTCGGGGCAGTTGCGAGGGAATGGGCCGTTGCTTTTGGCGGATTTGAGCGCCCGCATGGTGGATAACTTGTATGACGTCAAGTTTCAAGATTTATACGTCAAGCGTGGGGACGTGAGCGAGGGGTACACGAAGCGATTGAATTTGGCGGCTGTGATGCGATATTTGGTGGAACCCAAGTCGGGGTCGAGCGCCGCGTTGCCAGAGGATATTGAAGTGTTATCCGTCGTGACAAAGACAAATTTCTTCGGCGAGCAAACTTTGACGCAGCCAACGGATCGCGAACGTCGTAAGGGGTACGACATGGCTAAAGGACGCGCGCCTCCAGCAGTGGATGCCGATACCATCGAGCGGTTACTCGCTGAAATTTAAGTAGATTATTGCTTGCTGCGCGTTGGTTGCGTTACCAAAACAAAAACAATTATTGCCACACGCATTACTTACAAGGATATTTTGTTAACCATCAATTGCTATCGCTATCGCTATCGCTATCATCATCGTCACCATCACCACCGAGCACGGAATCTAACATGCCCTTCTTCGCCGCGGGCTTGGCCGCGCTCTTCGCTGCGGGTGCCGCTTTCGACCGCACGAGCTCAGCAAGCTCAGCCCCTTTTATCGCACTTTCTCTCGACAACCGATCCATCGTTTCTTGAGGAGTTTCATTCTTGAGTTTTTCAGCCTCCTCACGGGCTATTTTCGCCGCTTCGGCGCGAGCTTTCGCGGATATGCCGACGAGGGTGCTGACGTCGGCGCCGCCGCGCACGACGCCCATTGCTTCCAATTTCACACTTTTCGCCTTTCCCTCGCCTTTGCCTCGATGCGTGAGCGCTCGCAAGAAGTCCAGCCCATTTACAACGCGTCCGATAACTTGATGCGATGCGTCAAGGGATTCACACGCCTCGGTAAGAATGGTGACGTCTCCGGTCGAGCGGTCGACGCCGACGACCCCCGCTGCTGCGTGCGTCAGCGTCCCTTCTTCCGCTAATGCACCGCCTCCAGGCGCAGCGTTGACGTTCAACACCACACGCAAGTCATCATGCACGTCCACGGTGTCGCGAAACACCGCCTCAACGTCGCCACCCTCGCACGATCGAGCGAATCGAGAACACGCCGCCGGCGCTTCGTCGTCAAACAGCTCAAGCACAATCGACGACGACGACGACGCCAACGCCTCATCGCTCGTCACAGAAATATCGAAAAACACTTTCGCTCGCGACGCGTTCGTGGATGTGACTTTGCGTATCTTACTCGCCCGGCTCGTCGAATCAGCGCCGCCGTCATCTTGCGCAGCGAGGAGCGGGTGCACGCCGGTCAATTTAAACGTCTCCATCGCGCGCTTGCGCTCCAACGCCGACGGCGCATCGCGCGAGCGACCACCACGTTCGCCTTTCCCCACTGGGTCGAATTTCGTCATCGCCGCGCGCGTTTGGTGCGCGTCGGCGTGTGGCGTTCGACGTCATTGGTTGACGCAAGAAAAAGTGCGTGATGATGCTTTCGCACGCATCGTCGATGGTCTACGCCGTGCGGCCTCGAGACGTGCGCACGAATGCAAAGAAGAAGTCTGCCAAGGATAAGGCGCGCAAAGCCGAGCGCGCGGCGTCGAACAAAAAAGAGCTTGAAAGTTTGACCAAGAGGAGGGAAAGTGTTGATGACGGTGAAGGCGATGACGACGACGCGGTCGCGGCGCCAGCACCGACGATGGGTAAATCGGCACCATACGAATCGACCGATATTGTCATGCACACGCTCGCGTTGGGCGGGTCGTACAAGGCGAAGACGGGTGAGAAGCTTTTACGCGGCAACGTTCTCGTGCACGAGGCTGCGTCGGCGTTGTTCAACGCGCCCTTTGTCTGCGCCTCTCACGACGCCGACGATACGTTCAACTATGGGAATAAAGCCGCTCTAGCGTTATGGGAGCTGGATTGGGACGGGTTCGTTGGGATGAAGAGCACGAAATCGGCGGATGTTGAGGACGCCACGACACAAGCGGAGCGACGGGCGTTGTTGGATAAAGCGGCGAGCGACGGATTGATTACGAATTACTCCGGCGTGCGTATGTCGAGCACGGGGAAAAAATTTCGCGTCGAAAATGCGACGGTGTGGACAATGACGAATGGGGATGGGGTAAAAACTGGACAAGCGGTGAGGTTTGAAAAGGTGGTTCGATTGAACGCCGACGGCTCGGATGGGGACGCGATGGTGGTGAATGAAAACGGCGAGTGGGTTAAAGACGTCGTGGCACCACCCGCAGAGGACGAAATCGTGGATGTCGACGCGGTGAAAGCGCTCGTGGCGGAGTTATCGGCGCAGGTTGAGGCGCAGGCTGCTGTGGTGCGCGAATTGAAGGATAACGGCGGTACAAATGCAGATGACGACGTCAAAGCGGCTGTCTCGGTGCTTTTGGATGTCAAGGCGAAGCTTAGCGAAGCCGAGGCGAAGTTAGCGTAATTCATCTGTAATGTGATACATATATTCGTTCACAAATATGATCCTAGATTGTCTAAATCAACGTGTCGGTTTCGATGGCTTGAATGAGCTGCGTTCGCGTCGATGACGTCCATCGGAACGCCGCCGAAGCGTGGTTGACCAACGCCACCTTTTGCGCCTTGGTGTACTCTGGATGAATCTGCATCCACTTCATGGCATCATCTTCCTTGATGTAAAACGCTTGCACATACGTGTCGATGTAGCGCCAGTCGCTGTTTGCAGATTCAGGCGCGAGCTTCTTGAACTCTTTCTGAAGAGTTTGGACGTCGAGCGTCATCAGCGCTCGACCGGGTTCGGTACACTTCTTGACCTTGCTAAATCCTTCCACGAGTGTGTCTTCGATGACACCCGTGGCATAGTGCCATAGAACGCGCAATGCTTCAGGTGCGATGTCTGCACACGCAAGCCTGGTGGTGAATCGCAAGAGCTCGCCTTGGACATCGGCGACCCATCGGTTGGGCCTCGTCGTCGCCTCGCGAATGTTGTACTTGCCACTTAACGTGGAATTTACCAACGCAAAGTTTGGATCACCATCGCCTATGGCGTCGATGCAGAATGAAATATTGAGCAATAATGAGGCGACGCTTTTGTACACGTGCTCGCGCAAATCTTCCACGGCGGCGACGGTGTGCGAATAAAATCTATCCGCCAACGCCGCGTCCTTCAGTGGCAGAGAGCGCTTTACTCTAGCCTTGATGCGCTTGAATTCATCCGCGACACGACACAAGGACTCAAGCGCTACAACACGTTCTTTCAACCCGTACAGATTCCCGCTCGACATGTAATCGACATTGGCGATGCTTACTGGGCGAATCGCCATGACGCCGCCTGAATTACCCAGTCGTGACAACGTCCCTTTGAGACGAGGCGTCATATCGTGCGACTCTGGCGCCAGCGCCTCAGTGCGCCCAAACGCGTTGAACGTCTTAACGAGAGCTAGTTCGAAGAGTTGACAGATGCCGTTGAAAATTATCGGCACGCTTGGACGCATGACTTGCATAAGCGCCGTGTACTCGACGATGCCTTGGAGCACGTACAAGGAAGACGCGGTAATCTTGACGCCGGGACGATCGAGACCAACTTTATCGACATTTGTTTTCGAAAACCTATGGGCTGCTTCCTCTTGCTCGGTTTCTTCTTCGTTTCGTTCAACGTCGCCTTTTTCGTCTCCATCACTACCACCGTCGTGCTTTTCTTCGCTCATATTCTTGTGCTCGACGTCTGCTGACTTGTCATCTACCGCGATAAATGGATTCGGGGCGTCTATAAACTTTAAGAATGACTCGGCATTGAGTATTTGTTCAGAAATAAAAGCCGTCATTACCGTGTCCCCGAGTGTTTTGGTCAGACCAATGGCGGCCCTCCCGCGTTGCATGGCGTTTCGCAAATCGTCCCGAACGCGTTTAATGGCATCTACGGATACCGGCATCCATCGTTCGTTCTCGAGCATTGCTTTCAAAGCATCCAATCGCGCACTATGCAAAGACTCAAAGTATCTGTCACCCACGCGCTCGAGCTGTGCGCGAAGCTGTGGGACTTCTTCGCCCACGAAAGCTTCCGCGCACGTGATGAAAACTCGGCACAAATCAAAGACTTCTCTGAATGCCGCATTTGAAGGCGCTGAAGACGCTTGTAACAACGCTGCCAGACGCACGCTCGCCATTTCAACCACCGGTTTGCGATTGATTTCTAACGCCGCGATAAGCGCACTGCATACGTTAATCGCCTCGGTATCCGAAGCCTCGACAACATCCGCCATACGTGTCTTGCACCACGCCGTCATTTTGTATGACGACAAGAAAATTTCATACAACGATTCCAAAGTTTTACGTAAACACGGCACAAATTGCATGGGCGACAATTGAGAACACAGCTCTTTGTATCCCATACGACTTTTGCGCGTCGCCTTGGCTTCGTCTTGATTGTATGATAACATCGCGTGCAAGCGCAACATGCCCTCCGTTTGCGTCTCAACCGCTTTGAGAAATGCGTCTTGGATTTTATCCGCCAAGTGTTTCACCTCGTTCCCTAACGACGGATATGTATTGTACAGCTTTGTGAACCGCTCACTATCGAACGTACCGCATAAATCTACCAAGACGTTATCCACGCAAGACACGAGCTCCCATCGTAACGCTACAAAGTCTTCACGAAGTGTCGATGTACACGTCAACGCGTGCATATTTTCCAACCTTTCCCACGCCTTTGAGTACACGGACATTGCCTCGGCATATTCAGAAATATCTAAGTGAGACCGAATTCTATTTTCGCACGTTTGGCAATACTTGATATCTTCTAGAAGCCTCAAGGCGCTCAAAATTGAGCCCTTTGTCGTGTGTGAAGACGTGACGCGCATAGCACTCTTGACATCCGCACCAATACGCTGTAGCAGTCTACGTGAATTACTCATTACTATCCTCGACTCTTCCAAGCATCCGTTGATTGCCGCTATTTTTGTCATCCCCGCCTCAAAATCCGATCCATGCGCGAGAATTTCCTTGTTAAGCGCCGACGATACGCGGTCGGCGAGATCTGACAACCGCTCCTCCTCCTTACTCAAGTCTTCTACGGTAAAATCATTTCCTAGACGCAGCAGTGAATCCTCAACGGGGTCGAATACCACATCACCACTCGTTGAAGGTTCGTCAAAGAAACCGCGCGCCATGGCATCCACCAGTGGATCAGTCCTCGCCACCTCAGTCGCCTCAGTCTGATTGTTCTGCGCGACCATCGACACTTCCTCCTCCATGCGCGCCTCTCGCCTCTGTGCGTACACGCGTAAAAACTCCCTCGTTGTTGATGACTCATCATCTATATTAGCGTTCTTCACTGGAGATGAAAGCATCGTGAGATCCTGAAACCGATCGATGAGCCGTCTCGGAGACGCTTCAACGCCCGCCCGACTTCCGGCGCCGTTCGCCGTCCCGTTTGGTGACTGACTCACGATATCTTTCGCCCGTTCGCGCATCTCCTGTGCCTTATCCTTCATCCTATCAAGAAAACCCATGTTTGCGAGTCGTTGTTGAGTACGTAAATGAATACCCAACGTACTACTACTTTGCAGAGGACGCGTTCAACGTATCCAACAGTCGTTCGGTAAACGCTCGAAACTCGGGATCCTCTTTTGCAAGCTCCAACGCCTTGACGCCGTCGCGCGCGCTATCAATCCCACGAATCGCAGCACTCAATCGATCGCTTTTCAATTCCTCTCGTAAGCCCTTATCGCGTGCAACGTGCTCGAAATCTTGTCGTCGCAGGCGCGTCGTCCCCGACGTCGCGTCTTCAGAATCTTCCAAATCAAAAGCTCTCTGCGGTTGTTCGACGACGGCAGCCGCGTCTCGCCGCACCGTGCCGGCGCCGGCGTCACGCAGTGTCGCGTTTGCGTCAACTACGCGCGCACACGGGGCTTCTGTGGGCACGCGGAACGAATATACGACGACTGCGTTAGTCACAATCACACCAACCGAAATGCATCGCGGTGGGACAAATGTGTTTACAAAACGTACCTTTATGCGATTTGTAGCACGCGACGGAGCAATACGGCGCTCTACACGTTGGACACTTGTATGCACTCGCGGCTCGCGCGCACACCACGCACGGGTTTTCAGGCATGCGCGTCGCGCTGTGATGTCTCGCATTCAATGAAAGATTGGTTTCAGAGCTAGAGAGCGTATGACGCGCGCGATAACGCAGTGACGCGCGCGGTGAAGACATGTATCTCGGACGGCGACTATGCGTCGACTATGCGATGGCAAAAATTTCTACGCGCACTGCAGGACGATTGACGGGCGCGGTGGCGGTGATTGGATCGAGATAATCGCGCCCGACGATGAAAATGTGACTACGCCGGGACGGCGGCGCTCGAGCGACGGCGCACGGCGTCGGAGCCGCGCGTTCGCATCCATCCGGTGACGACGCGAACGCAGCGACGAACGCAGTGGTGTTCGTGCCATCTGGAATGGTTCTCGTGGCGAACGATCTATCGTCGATGGCGGCGATGATTCGGATGTCGCGCGCGCTCACAGCGCTCGACATTTGGCTCCCGCTCGCGTACAAGGCGAAATTCGTAAACGTCGCCCCGGATGTTATTCCAGAAACAACGACGACGAATTCTCGCATGCTATCGCGGCGGAAAAATTCTCGGCTCACAGAGTATAGACAATCGGGCGTGGAGCCGAAGCATCCACTGCGGACGTTGACGCCATGGACGCTCCATGGATTGTAGCCCGGCTCGGCCAAACATCGATTTGAGTCGACGCGTACGGGCGACATCGACGTCTCGCCGACTTTTCGCGCGCCGCGCACGTAATTCAACGACGACAGCGGCTGTTGCTGTTGTTGTAATGATGATGGTGGTTCACCACTGAGGCGGATGTTTGCGGACGACGACGACGACGACGACGACGGCGCTAACGATGAAGCATCGACGACGCTCGGCGGTGGCGAGTCGGCGTCCATGGCCTCGATGGGCGACTCATTTCCATTCCCTGGACCCCGCACGATGTACGCGCGATGCTCGAGCTTGGACCACTCTCCGAGCGCGATGTCATCTGGCGAACCCGGCCAGTACGCCACACGAAATGACGTGGTTAGTAAATCTGCACCGGAAATCCTCGCGCGTCCAAACCGAACGTTTGGAGACAGCGGTTGGGCATTGACGGCTCGACGCGGATACCCCAAGTTTTCGTACGCCTTCACCACGACATCAAACGTGCGAGCATCGCGCGTGGCGACAATAATCAAACTCGAGTCTGGCACATTGAGCTGGCGTCCACCGTTCGCGCTCACGAAGCCCGCGTTGGCGGAATTCACTGGCCAACCGGCATGTGCGCTCACCACGCGCGCGTTTCTTCGATACACATACGTCACGAATGACCAATATTTCACCAACTGTGCGGGAGGCGTGCGCATTTCCACCACCAGCGCATCCCTCGCACCGAGCATGAATAAACTTTGCGCTCCGGCGCTCCGCGCCCCGCCCATCTCCTCCACCCGAGCGTAAATCATCCCAGGATTCCCCACCGCGCTCGAGCTCACGCCATCGCTCATTAACGCCTCATACTCAACATCATGCGTGAATCTCAATCGCATATCCCCCGACGCGACGTCATACCCATCGGTGAACACCACCGCGCTCGCGCTCGTCGCGTTCGCGCTCGCGAGCCGCGCCGCGCACGCCGCCGCCGCGCACGCCCGCGCCACCCATCCACGCGCGCCACGCATCCGCGCACGCCACGCGCACACCCAACGCGTACAAATACAAATCACCTCACGCACGCGTCCCGTTTCCGCGCACGCACACCCGCGCGCGCGAGTATGTCGACGAAACCCAGCACCGTGCGTCACAACCACCCACAAATCAAGGCACCACCACCATGCGCGTCGCAGTCATCATGCATCATCATTCGTCATCATCATCACCATCACGCGACCGCGATCGATCGCGATCGACGCCCGCGCGACGGCGCCAATCAAAAGCACCATCCATCGTCCGTCGTCCACATCCATCCATCCATCCATCCATCCATCCATCGGTCGTCCCGCGTCGCGCGACCAAAACAAAAATTCGAACCGGCACCTCTGCGGCACCTGTGCCGTGGGTTTACGA
>Ga0181599_1001425_pt1 | contig 23173 bp, 26 predicted proteins | sample 041ome_3_FD_148658 | JGI IMG/M metagenome (GOLD analysis project Ga0181599, IMG submission 148658) | Coastal salt marsh microbial communities from the Groves Creek Marsh, Skidaway Island, Georgia - 041405US metaG (spades assembly) | ecosystem: Environmental > Aquatic > Marine > Intertidal zone >...
GGTTCGATTTGTATGGGCGAAAGAATTTGCCGTGGCAGAAATCGGTGTCGCCGTATCGCACCTGGGTATCTGAGATCATGTTGCAGCAGACTCAAGTCAGCACCGTGATCCCTTATTTTGACAAGTTCATGCAGCGATTCCCGACGGTATGCGATTTGGCGAATGCGCCGATTGATGATGTGCTGCATCACTGGTCAGGCCTTGGTTACTACGCGCGTGCACGCAATCTCCATAAGACAGCGCAGCAAGTTTGCACTGAAATGGCAGGCGAGTTTCCAACAGATCCTGTTGAGTTGGAGAGTCTGCCGGGCATTGGTCGATCTACCGCAGGTGCGATTGCAAGTTTGTCGATGAATCTGAGAGCACCGATTTTGGATGGCAATGTGAAGCGTGTATTGGCGCGTTTTGCTGCGATTGATGGATGGCCGGGTAAGGCGCAGGTTCTGAGTCAGTTATGGGAGCTTGCTGAAAATTACACGCCAGATCAGCGCGTGGCTGAATATACGCAAGCGATGATGGATCTTGGTGCAACCTTGTGCACTCGATCTAAACCGCAATGTGATGCCTGTCCGCTGAGCGATGCGTGTTTAGCCTATGTACAAAATGATTGGCAACGATATCCAGGCAAAAAACCTAAAAAAACATTGCCGGTGAGAACTGCGCATTGGTTGGTGCTGAGTAATGAGCAAGGTGAGGTCTTACTTCATCAGCGACCACCCACGGGTATTTGGGGTGGGTTATGGAGCTTTCCTGAATTGCCCGAAGATCAAAGTGTCGATGCTTTCTGTCGCGATCAATTTGGCTTAGAAGTGAGTTTGGGTGAGAAACTGCCAGTTAGGCGCCATACCTTTAGTCACTTTCACCTGGATATCCATCCGCAGCAATTACTGCTGCGCAAACGCGGTTGCGTGGTCTTTGAGGCAAATGATCTCGTTTGGTATAACACACTCCGCCCCGATGCACGGGGATTGGCAGCGCCGGTTGCGCGACTGCTCGATGAACTGACGTAGGAGATTCTCATGGGTGCAATGGTTAATTGCGTAAAAATGAAGCGCGAGCTGGAAGGCTTAGATAAACCGCCTTATCCAGGCGATCTGGGTCAGCGTGTTTTTGAGAATGTTTCTAAAGAGGGCTGGGCAGAATGGTTGAAGCATCAAACCATGTTGCTGAATGAATATCGTTTAAGTCCGATCGACCCAAAAGCGCGTAAATTTCTCGAAGAGCAGATGGATAAGTTCTTTTTTGGTGATGGTGGCGAGACGCCGCCGGAATTCAAGCCAGAATAAGGGTTTTAGCTTGACGTGGCTCTGTCATGTCGCTTTAATACGCGCCTCTTGACGGTCACGTCAGGCAATATGCCCGGGTAGCTCAGTTGGTAGAGCAGAGGATTGAAAATCCTCGTGTCGGTGGTTCGATTCCGCCCCCGGGCACCATACATAATAATGCCGAGCTTCGTGCTCGGCTTTTTTGTGCCTGCTGATTTGAGTTTATGCCCTCATAAAGTTCCTTAGCTCTTTAGGTTTCTATTGTGTTGTACATTACGCATCACTAATACAGCCGCTTTGGCATTTATTGCGCTGCTGCGTTTTTTTGCACGACGTCACTGCCAAAGAGACTAACAACCTATTGGACATAGCCTATGTCTGATAACAAAAAACTAACCGAAGGATATTTAGTTATGATCAAGCCAATTGGTTCTGACGAGCTACAACCACGCTTCGTTTATGACGTTGCGCAACATGATGCATTGAGCAAAGAAGCTGAATCACTGCCTTCAGTGATTATCAGCTCACAGGCTGCAGGTAATGCAGTCATGATGGGTGCGGGTTACTTCAACCCATTGAAAGGTTTCATGAACGTTGCAGATGCAATGGGCGCAGCTGAAAAGATGACCCTAAGTGACGGCTCATTCTTCCCAGTGCCTGTGATGTGTTTGCTTGAGAATGCTGATGCAATCGGCGATGCAAAACGTGTTGCGTTACGTGACCCTAACGTTGATGGCAACCCAGTGTTGGCTGTGATGGATGTTGAAGCGATCGAAGAAGTATCTGCAGAGCAGATGGCGATCATGACCGACAAGGTTTACCGCACTGATGATTCAGAGCACCCAGGTGTTGCAGCATTCAACTCACAAGGTCGCATTGCTGTTTCAGGCCCAATCCAAGTATTGAACTTCAGCTACTTCCAAACTGAATTCCCAGATACTTTCCGTACCGCAGTTGAGATTCGTAACGAAATCGCTGAGCGCGGTTGGAAGAAGATTGTTGCATTCCAAACCCGTAACCCAATGCACTTGGCGCACGAAGAGTTGTGCCACATGGCAATGGATCGTTTAGGTTGTGACGGCTTGGTTATCCACATGTTGTTGGGTAAGTTGAAAGCGGGTGATATTCCTGCGCCAGTTCGTGATGCAGCGATTCGTAAGATGGTTGAGTTGTACTTCCCACCTAACAGCGCAATGGTGACTGGTTACGGTTTCGATATGTTGTATGCGGGTCCTCGTGAGGCAGTACTTCACGCTTACTTCCGTCAGAACATGGGTGCGACGCACTTCATCATTGGTCGTGACCACGCCGGTGTTGGTGATTACTACGGTGCATTCGATGCGCAAACTATCTTTAAAGATGAAGTACCTGCAGGTGCAATGGAGATCGAGATCTTCGAAGCTGACCATACTGCATGGTCTAAGAAGTTGAATAAAGTGGTGATGATGCGTGAAGCACCAGATCACGAGAAAGATGATTTCGTATTGCTTTCAGGTACCAAGGTACGTGAGATGTTGGGTAATGGCATTGCGCCACCAAAAGAGTTCTCTCGTCCTGAAGTAGCTCAAATCTTGATTGAGTACTACCAAAGCTTGTAAAAGCTGTGGTTCAAGCGAGCAATAAAAAAGGCGTGCTAAGCACGCCTTTTTTTGTGTCTCTTACTTAGCGATGTAAATCACTAAGCGAAGCGTGATTAAGGCTTCTTAGGAGTCTCGTATGGCTTTTCCTTATGGAAATCAACCCAAGTGGTTTCGTAACCAACAAAGAATTGGCCAGGGGTGATTTCTTTCTGAGTAGTTGTTACCCACTTAGTTTCACCAGTCGGTACTTTTGGACGAGTAAATGTGCCACCGCTCATAATCGTTATCCTCTATGGTTGTTGTTGGAAGGAAAGTAACAAAGCGTCAGCCCCTTCCAGAAAAAACTGACTGTTAATCTTTGCGTGTGTAGTGAGCGTTTTTAGGGATCACATGGCGCACGCCGCCTTGGGGGTTCTCAACATCACCGGTGTAACGCGGGATGATGTGAACGTGGACATGAAAAATACTCTGTCCAGCCGCCGGTCCAACATTCACCCCAATATTATAGCCATCAGGTGAGAACTGTTGATCTAGCAATGTCTTTTCTTCAGTGATCAAGGACATGATGGCGCTGACTTCTTCAGGATTAAGATCGAAGAAGCTCGCTACATGGCGCTTTGGGATCACCAGTGTGTGACCTGGGCTAACCGCGTAACTATCACGAGCACTATAAGCATGCTCGTTTTGTAGCGATACACCGCGAGGGTCTTTGCAGAAGAGGCAAGGGTTATTGGGGTCTCGTTTTTTAGCTACTTCTTCGGAGGCCACAACAAGCTCGCTTTAGTACTTCTTTAAAACACACGTTTAGATCTAAAACTATTAGAACTAAGCGCAGCAAATCTATCACTGTTTCCGAATATTACCTAGTCGCCTTATAGGTTTGTTCTATAGCGATTTTTTAAACCCACATTGCAGAATCTTATGATCAAGGGCGAGATTGCTGCTGAAAAGAAATAAAAATGACTCCATTTTTTGAGGAAATGTAAGGGTTTTGTCGGGGTCCAGAAGAATATTAACGAAGTTTTATATACAAAACAGCGATTTAGAAGGTGATGCCTGTCTGCATAGATTTTTTATATGACCCTGAATATATATCTGAGGTGACGCATTGACTTGATGGAGATATCCTCGCCAAGCTAAAAAATTTAGTGAGGTTTAATAACAATGTTTTCAAGCAATCCATTTGATTTCCTAGCGGGATCATTCATTACAAATGATGTGATGCAGGCGTATCTCATCCTTATGGTTATTTTTGTCGCTGGCGGCACCATTCTTCACGTTGCTAAAAAGCAAAGTGCGCGTTATTTCTCTGAAATGGCTGCGAAGCATCGTTCAAACGCTAAGCGTTCTGTAGGTGCTGGTGAGAAAATGGGTATTGCAGCAGGCATCTTGGTTAACGAAGTCGCTCTTGCTGGCGAATTCTGCAACAAAGAGCGCCAAGCTTCACACTTCCTGAGCATGTGGGGCTTTATCCTTTACTGCATCGGTAACGTTGTTTTGATCTTCGGTGATGCAACAAGTGCAATGGGCGCTAACTTGTGGCACTGGGGTGCGTTGATGTTGGTTGTTGGTGGTGCTTGGTTCTGGTTCCGCATTCGTGTTGACGTTTCTGCAGAAGGTACTAAGTGGTACAAGCTTGTAGAAGCTGACATCTTTATCGTTTCTTTGATGCTGACCGCATTGTTCGGTTTGATCTGGTCATCGCAAGCAGCTGGTCAAACTTTGGGCATGAACGTCGCAACATTGTTCTTTGTCCTATTCGCGATTTCGAACACCGTATTGTTCGGCAGCGTATTCTGGTCTAAGTTTTCACACATGTTCTTTAAGCCTGCAGCGGCTTACCAGAAGAAGGTATCTAAGGCAGATGGTTCTAACTTGAACTTGCCTGCTGAGTACGATCTTGCAGATCCTGCAACTCACGCTCGTTACCCTGATCTGCCGTTGTACATGGGCACCAACCCACCAAACATGGGTAAAGGTATTCGTGCTCGCGCAGCAAAGAATTACTAAGAACTAATAAGAATTACAGAGAGAGAAAAATCATGCCTACTTTTGTATATATGACTCGATGTGATGGTTGTGGCCAGTGTGTTGATATCTGTCCATCAGACATCATGCACATCGACAAAGGTCTCCGCCGTGCTTACAACATCGAACCAAGCATGTGTTGGGAATGTTACTCGTGCGTTAAAGCGTGTCCTCACAACGCGATTGACGTACGTGGTTACGCAGACTTCGCTCCACTAGGCCACTCAGTTCGTGTTAACCGCGACGAAGAGAAGGGCATCATTTCATGGCGCATCAAGTTCCGTAATGGCAAGAAAGATATGGACCTATTGGCTCCTATCACTACCGTGCCATGGGGATCAGGTCAGCCTGAGCTGAAGAATGTTCCAGCACCTGGTAACGAGCATGTTGCAAGTCAGCATTTGTACAACGAGCCAAAGTACATCCGTATGGACGAGGCTGGTGTACATACTCTGGAATCTAACGGTCTAGAGATCAAAGAAGGAGTTCAATACTAATGGGCTACAAAACTATCATTGAAGACGATATCGATATCCTCGTTGCAGGCGCAGGCCTCGGCGGTACCGGTGCAGCTTTCGAAGCTCGCTACTGGGGTCAGAATAAAAAGATCGTTATCGCAGAAAAAGCAAACATCGACCGTTCTGGTGCTGTAGCACAGGGTCTGTATGCTATTAACTGTTACATGGGTACTCGTTTCGGCGAGAACAACCCAGAAGATCACGTTCGTTACGCACGTATCGACTTGATGGGCATGGTTCGTGAGGACTTGGCGTTCGATATGGCACGTCACGTTGACTCAGCAGTACACCAATTCGAAGAATGGGGTCTGCCAATCATGATCAACGAGAAGAAAGATAAGGTTGGCGGTAAGCACCCATACATGCGTGAAGGCCGTTGGCAGATCATGATTCACGGTGAGTCGTACAAGCCGATCGTTGCTGAAGCTGCACGTAAGTCTGCAGACAAAATCTTCAACCGTATCTGTGTAACTCACCTGTTGATGGACGAAGCTAAAGAGAACCGTGTAGCGGGTGCTGTTGGCTTCAACGTACGTACCGGTAACTACCACGTATTCAAGTCTAAGACTGTTATCTGTGGTGCTGGTGGTGCTTCTAACATCTTTAAGCCACGTTCAGTGGGTGAAGGCGCAGGTCGTGTTTGGTACGCACCTTGGTCTTCAGGTTCAGCTTACGGTTTGATGATCGAAGCTGGCGCGAAGATGACCCAGATGGAAAACCGTATCGTATTGGCACGTTTCAAAGACGGTTACGGCCCAGTTGGCGCATACTTCTTGCACCTCAAGACTTACACTCAAAACGCTTACGGCGAAGAGTACGAGTCAAAGTGGTTCCCAGCACTTCAAGAGATGGTTGGTAAAGAATACTTGGACCCAGAAGTGTCACACCGTACACACCGTCCAATCCCAACCTGTTTGCGTAACCACGCAATCATCAATGAGGTGAACGCAGGTCGCGGTCCGATTCACATGGTTACCATGGAAGCGTTCCAAGACCCACACTTGGAAGAGATTGGTTGGCACAACTTCTTGGGCATGACCGTAGGTCAGGCCGTACTTTGGGCAGCTACCGACGTAGACCCTAAGTACGAAAACCCTGAGTTGACTACTTCTGAGCCATACGTAATGGGTTCACACGCTACTGGTTGTGGCGCGTGGTGTTCAGGTCCTGAGGACGTATCTCCTGATGAGTACTTCTGGGGCTACAACCGTATGACGACTGTTGAAGGTCTATTTGGTGCAGGTGACGCTGTTGGTGGTACTCCACACGCATTCTCATCTGGTTCATTCACCGAAGGTCGTTTAGCAGCTAAAGCAGCTTGTAAGTACATCGACGATGGCAAAGCAGAAGGTATTAAGGTATCTGACGCACAGATCCAACGCCGTAAGGAAGAGATCTACAAGCCAATGGAAACTTACACTGTTGGTCGTAACGAGATCGTAGCGGGTACTGTTAACCCTAACTACATCAACCCACGTCAAGGTCTTGACCGTCTACAGAAGTTGATGGACGAGTACTGTGGTGGCTTTGGTGTTAACTACATGACTAACGACAAGTTGTTGAAGATTGGTCTGAAGAAGATGGCGATCTTGGGTGAAGACTTGGAGAAAGTAGCAGCTTCTGACGTTCACGAATTGCTTCGTGCATGGGAATTGAAGCACCGCTTCTTGACTTCTGAGTCTGTGTTCCATCACACCTTGTTCCGTAAGGAAACTCGTTGGCCTGGTTACTACTACCGTGGTGACGCGATGAAGTTGGACGACCAAAACTGGCACGTTCTGACTGTTTCTCGTCGTGATCCTAAGACCGGTGAGTACACTATGGAGAAAGCTCCTCTGTACCACTTGGTTGGTGACGTAGAGAAGAAGCCAGCTGAAGAGCATTAATATATTGCGCCGGGCTTGAATTATTCAGGTCCGGCCATATATTGCTTAAATAAAGGACTAACATGTTCTGTGTTGGTCCTTTTTTTATCCCTAAAACAAACCTTCGCAGTACTGTGAGAGAGAGAATTACCGATGAACATTCTTGAATTATCAGATGAAGAAATTTTGGCAGCCGCAGACCCAATGTGGGCGGATTTGGTCAAATATTCGAATGAGCAGAATTACGGTGCATTCACCCGTCATTTTTCTAGCACCTTTATTAAAGGCGCAAACGAAGTTGAGATGGGCAAGCAGTTCGCACGTAGCGATTTGGCGAAGAACCTTTCAGAAGATACCGAGTACCTAGGCATGATCCGCCGCGGTGATTACGTGACCGTGATGTACAAGGTGATTCACAAAGAGAACAAGGGTGAGTGGTTAGGCCGTCTGGTGCTGGGCTACGAAAAAGATAAGATCCGCATTTTTGGTGCGACCTTGTTCTAAGGAAAAGACTGATGTCAGATACGATTGAAGACGGTAAGTTTGTTGAATTGAATTATCGCGTGGTCGACGTAAAGACTGGCGATACCTTGGTCACCGTAGACTACCCACTGGGCTATGTACATGGCGTCAATGACGTGATGGCAGAGGCTGTGACCAAAGAGCTATACGGTAAAAAAGCCGGCGATACGATCGAGGTCGATATCGATATGACGGCTGTATATGGCGAGCGTGATGAATCGTTGGTGTTTACTGATCACATCGAGAATGTGCCAGAAGAGTATCGCGAGATCGGCACCACTATCACCATGGAAAACGAAAAGGGTGAGATGAAGAGTTTCATTGTGACCCGTTTCGATGACAAGACCTTGACCGTTGATGGCAATAACCCCTTGTGTGGTCGTGAAGTGCGTTTCGTACTTGAGGTGTTGAGCATCCGCGAAGCCACTGATGAAGAGATTGATTTGGGTGGCGCAGTTGATGCTAACCCAACCCTAGATCAAATCCTTGAGCGCGCGGAATGAGCTATTCCAACGCGTACATTATTTATCCGATTAACCGAGCACTTGAGAAGTCAGTTGCTGGGGCGATTGGCTTGCTGCCAGAGAGCATGGCGGGTTCTGTTGCACGTGATGGCAGTGTCACTATTGCGGACATCTTTTTCCACGCACGTGGCAATTATGAACAAAAGACCTTCAATGCGAATATTCTTGAACCATTAAGTGAGGCAATTGAAGCAACAATCACTGATGAGCTTAAAGCGGATGACGCTTTATCTTGGGCGGATAAGCAAAACCGTTTAGGTAATGTGTGTGCTGCTTTAGGTCAAAAGATGTTTAGTGTTGAGCACTACGAAAAAGCGCTAGCGTGTTTTGATCAGGCGTTAACGGTCTATAGTCAAGAAGAAACACCGGCTGAATGGGCGTTAACCCAATATAACATTGGTACTGCCAAGCAGGCGTTGGGTCGCCAAGAGAGCTTGGGTAAGGTGCTCAATGAAGCAGTTGATGCGTATATTAATGCGCTATTGGTTTGGAATAAACAAGACAACCTTGAAGAGTGGATGCTCACCATGCATCAGCTTGGCGTGACTTACCATCAACATGGTTTGGCACTCAAGGGTAATCGCACCTTCCAAAAGGCAGTTGTTGCACATAAGAATGCCTTGTCTGTTTTAAATGCCGATGACTATGCGTTGGAGCTAACCGCCACGTACAATAATCGTGCGGCTGTATTGCAGCATTTGGCTGAATCTGAGAATAACCCAGACCGCGTTGAAGAAGCCTTGCGCGCTTATGAAAAAGGATTGGCAGTGTGTATGGAGCAGCAGTTGCCATTCCATTTAGCGGTGATGATTCGTATTAATAAAGCGACAGCTCAGCTCGTCTTGGCTGAGATGACAAAGAATGCTGGCTTAGCTGAAGAAGTCGCAGATGAACATGAGTTAATTCTCGAATGCTTCCCGCACGCATTGCAGCCTTTGTCTAAAAAGCATTGTCAGGCACAAGAAGAAAAAGCCAGAAAGCTCGCTGAAGAGTTGGCTGCTTAAAAAAAGAAAAGGCGCGTTAAACGCGCCTTTTTTATATCCGCTCCGAAAGCTCGTATTCAACGTTTATAAAAGCGCCGATCTCAGAGCAAAACTTCACAATACGCGAACCAAAACCGACCTCTGGTGCGTCCTCATCCTTATCAACTGACAATGTGAGCACAACGCCAACACGGGGTGAGAGATTAAGATTTTTACAAATCTCAATGATCTTCTCTTTCGAAGGTTCAATCTTTTTTAATAGGTCATCATCAATCAGCTTAAACATATCAACCACTTGCTCATCCGAGTTGATCGTTTTGGTTGAGAACTCCCAAGAGCTCAATGCGGGCTTATCAAGACTGCCACGAGTGCCTCCGTCATTGGTGGCTGTTGGTTCTAAACCAATGAATTCTGTCACTTGCGCCGGGTCGAAGTGATAACCGTAGATGCCAAAGTAAGCGCGTCCAATATTCGCAGCCACAATAAACTCCTCGTGGGTGAAATCTAAAAGCGAATTATAACGGACAGCCTGCGCCACAGAACGATTCGCGCGTCCGAAACAGGCTTATTGTTCAAGAATCCACGTTAAAGCCGTGTCGAGATCGGTTTTGGTAAATCCGGTGTGGCCACGATCACTAAAATCATAGAGGCGTTTCGGTGCTTGTGCGTGCTCGGCGAGCTCTTTGCCAAGTGCAAAAGGAATCACGCGGTCATCACGGCTATGCAATATCGCTAATGGCTCGGTCACCTGGGGAAGTTTCGAGAGTGAATCAAAAGGGTGTTTGAGTAATAACTCAATAGGCATCCACGGATAATCACGCTTCGCCATCTCGGTAATGCTGGTATAGGGCGCGCCAAGCATCACGCCTTTGAATTGGCGATGGGCTGCCATTTCAAGTGCCACGCCACTACCTAGTGATTCTCCATAGAGCACGATATGCGTATCCGGAATGCCTTTGTGATTGAGCCAATCCAGTACTGCTTGGGCATCGGCGTAGAGGCCAGCTTCGGATGGAATACCAGCATTGTTACCATATCCGCGCCAGCTGAAGATCAAAAAGCCACGCTCTGTATCACGAAAATTATCGATGTGTCTTTTGCGAGTACTCAGATTGCCAGCATTGCCATGCAGCATGACAACCGTAATGGCATCTGCATGCCTGGGGGGTCTAAACCAAGCTTGTAGGGATAGAGTGTCATTTACTGGAATGCGGTATTCAGTAGCTTCAGGAAATATCGCGCTTTTATTTGCCACCTGTGAGTCGGGTTTAAAAAGCAGGGACTCTTGAGCAAAGAATAAGGCGGCACATACGCCAAGATAAACAACAAGACTTAGTGTGAGTAGCTTTTTGACAAAGGCGAACATCAAAGAATTTCGAGCATCACCATAACGCCGATTTTATCAACGATATTCTTATCACGGAGCTCATCGGTAGCCTGATCAATACTGAAAAAAGACTCACCAAGCGCTTCGGCTAATTGACCAATGGATGCAGAGCGGTGCTCTTCCAGGTGCTTGATGATGAGTTCCTGCAGTTCGTCGTCAAGCATTACTGAGGTTTTGTTGGTGCGACTGGCTGCGTTGGCTGAGAAAGAGGGTTTGGCATGCGCGGCATCATCTCATCAATTAAACGACGGGTTTTTGCGCTCCAGACAAGATAGTTCTTTTCACGCAAATACGCTTTACTGGAGATGTAGTTAAGAACATTACGTAGACGAACAAACTGTACAACCGAATCAATACGCAAAATTTCTTTGCCTTTCTCATCAAAGAACAAAATTGAAGGGGCGTAGAAAAGCCCTAACTCCTTAGCCCAGTCTTTTGCTGTTGTCGCTTTGCCGCTTGGCGTTACGACTGGCACATCACTCCACATGTCGAGTTGTACAGAATCAAAGTATTGATCCATGCGACGCTGAATTTGTTGTTTACGCAGCGGATCGGTATGCAAGATGTCGCAGGCATGACAATTGCCTTGTTCAAAAAACACGGCTAGTGGTCTTGAACCAGGAATAACGCTTCGATCCAGATGGAAGGGTGGCTTTTCAAAGAAGGGTTCTTCGACCATGTCTTCAGCTTCAAAGCGTAAGGTTGAATCTCCGCGTGCGAGATAGTCTGGAAAAGATTCGACCAGATAATGTTCGTCAGCAACATATTCGAGAGCTGCTCTAAATTGATACGCAGGGTAGTAGCCACGTAATCGTAGTGCGATATCACCGTTAGGTTTATAAAAAACCAAAGAGGGCGTGAAGTTAGTATCAAGACTGATTGAGTAATCTCGCTCACTCATAACCTGTCCTTTAGGCGTGGTTAACTCTTCAGGGCTCCAGATATCTAAAGGAACAATGTCGAAATGTTTCCGCGTGTATTTCACGATATCTGGAAGCTTGAAATTAGTTTCCATGAGCTGCTTGCAGTAAGCACATCGCTTCTGACCAAAGTAGGTCACCAAAACTTTCCCATTCTTATTTGCCTCGGCGAGATCTTCATCAAGCTCGAGAAAGTTTTGTTTAAACCAGTCAGGATAAGTGACAAGATCGCTAGTGGGTTGGTCATCAAAACTAAAATCATCACCCGCAGCGAGTGCCATGCTCACGGTCAGTGAGAGCACAAGAATGAAAATCAGCGAGACGATTTTGTTCAACATTTCAGGGTGTTAGGTTTTTCTTTTTCTCTTTCTAAGTGTTCGCTAGAGTGGGCCTAATTGCAAGTGAGGTAGATCAAATGTTGGATTGGGAATCGATAGATACGGTATTGCTCGATATGGATGGCACCCTGCTAGATCTACACTTTGATAACCATTTCTGGCTTGAATTTGTCCCGCATAAATATGCCGAGCTTAAGGGTCTAAGCATAGAAGAAGCTAAGGCTAACTGTACGGCTCAAACCACGGCGGTTGCGGGTACCCTCGATTGGTATTGTCTGGATTACTGGTCAGATCGACTCGGGCTAGATATTCCGCAGCTGAAAGAGGAGGTAGCTCACCTGATTAATGTCCTACCGGATGTGACTGAATTCCTCGATGCATTGGCTGCGCGAGGCAAACGTCGTGTCTTGGTGACCAATGCACACCGTAAATCGCTTGATCTAAAAATGCGTAAAACCCATCTCGATCAGCATTTAGATTGCTTGATTAGTTCACATGATTTTGGTCATGCGAAAGAATTTGATGAATTTTGGCCAGCGCTACAACAAATTGAGCCGTTTGATCCAAATCGAACGCTTTTTGTTGATGATTCGTTGCATGTACTGAAGTCAGCAGAACGCTATGGCATTGCAAATATCGTGGCAATTACCTTCCCTGATTCGCGACAAGAAAAACGCCAAGTAACTGATTTTATTCCAGTTGAAGGGTTCTCTGAGCTGCTTCCTGGGTTGCTGAAGGCTTAAATTAATCCTTTATTAGCGTTTAATTAATAAGCTAATACTTATATACTATCGCGTCATAAATTTCCTATGTGGTTGCAGTGGCAACCGCTTCGGCAGCGACTAAGGAGTCCTCCCCATGAATATGAAGCCGGGTCAAACCATTACCCATTTCCTTATTGAAGAGCAGCGCCAAATTAAAGGTGCGACCGGTGAGTTCTCAGAGCTTGTCAGTGACGTTGTGACCGCCTGTAAGGTGATCTCAAACCTAGTTAACAAAGGTGAGCTGATTGGCGTACTCGGTTCTGCCGGAAGCGAGAATGTTCAAGGTGAGACACAGAAGAAACTCGATATCCTGACTAATGAAGTGTTCATTGAAGCAAACGAGTGGTCAGGTAATTTGGCGGCAATGGCATCAGAAGAGATGGATGATATCTACATGATTCCGAAGCAGTACCCACGTGGTAAATACTTGCTTACCTTCGACCCGCTAGATGGTTCTTCAAACACTGATGTTAACGTATCGGTGGGTACCATTTTCTCAATCTTGCGTTGTGATGGTGAAGAAGGCACATGTGATAAAGAAGGTGCATTCTTGCAGCCAGGTACCAAGCAGGTTGCAGCAGGTTATGCCTTATACGGCCCATCAACCATGTTGGTTTTGACCACCGGTCATGGTGTTAATGGCTTTACTTTGGACATGAACATTGGTGAGTTCATCCTGACCCATCCAAACATGCAGATCCCGGAAGATACACGTGAGTTTGCAGTGAATATGTCGAACATGCGTCATTGGGAAAAGCCTGTTCAGCGTTATGTTGAGGAATGTTTGGCTGGTAAGACAGGCGCACGTGGTGAAGACTTCAACATGCGTTGGATTGCTTCAATGGTGGCAGAAGTTCATCGTATTCTTACTCGTGGCGGTATCTTCATGTACCCAATCGATCAGAAAATGAAAGATAACGGTACTGAGGGAAAATTGCGTTTGTTGTATGAAGCAAACCCAATGTCGATGATTGTGGAGCAGGCCGGTGGTGCATCAAGCACTGGTTATGAGCGCATCATGGACCTTAAGCCAAAGTCATTACACCAGCGCGTACCAGTGATCTTGGGCTCTAAGAATGAAGTTGAGCGTTTGGTGTCATATCACGCTGAATAAGCTCTTAAGAACTAAAAAGCCCGGCACTGCCGGGCTTTTTTATGCGTGATGGCTAAGCTTAAGCCGCAGGCTTATCGCTTCGCGGTTTATTGTGATGACGACGTTTTTGGCCGTTACCACCTTTTCCGCCCGAGCGATTGTTATTGCGAGGTGGGCGAGGTTTACGCTCCATCTTAACCTTGCTACCTGGGTCAATCTCAGCGATCAGCTCGCCCGTTACAGGCTCCATTGGGATCTTATGACCGATGTAATCTTCAATATCTGGAAGTGAGAACGCATAGGTCTCGCAAACAAATGAAATTGCATCACCTTCTGCACCAGCGCGAGCGGTACGACCAATACGGTGAACATAGTCTTCACGATCGTCCGGTAGATCGTAGTTGTACACATGACTGACGCCATTAATGTGAAGTCCGCGTGCAGCAACGTCAGTGGCAACTAAAACAGATAATTCATTGGCTGCAAATTCTTTGAGCAAGCGCTCACGTTTCTTCTGTGGCACATCGCCTGAAAGGATGGCTGATTTAAAACCATTACCTTCAAGAAAGCCCCAAACGTTTTCGGCTTGGCGCTTAGTGTTAACGAACACAATACTGCGAGCTTCACCAACTTTGCGCATCAGGCCAATCAGAAGGTTAACCTTCTCATCATTGGCGACCATGTAGCCGACTTCGCGAATTGCTTTAGCGGTGACTTGCTCAGATTCGATGGTCACCTTGGTTGGGTTGTTCATGTGCTCGTAAGCGAGCTCAAGTACGCGATATGACAAGGTTGCTGAGAACAGCATGCTAGTACGATCTGCGGGTTGAGGGCAGCGACGTAATAAATAACGAATATCTTTGATAAAGCCCAGATCGAACATGCGATCCGCTTCATCCATGACCAAAACTTGCAGTGCGCGAAGATCGTAGACGTGCTGCTTGAAGTAATCGATCAAACGACCTGGGGTGCCAATCAGGATATCCACGCCATCTTGTTCAATTTGATTACGCTGTTTCTCATAGCCGGTACCACCATAGACCACCGCCACTTTGTGCTCGGTGTGTTTAGTGACCACTTCGGCATCCTTACCGATCTGGATAGCCAGTTCGCGAGTGGGGGCAAGGATCATCACGCGAGGCTGATTAATCTTGCGATTCTCGGCCGCTGGGCGCTCAGCGAGTAGTTGTAAGGTAGCGACTAAAAAGGCAAGAGTTTTGCCGGTACCTGTTTGTGCTTGGCCAGCGATATCTTCGCCATTCAGGATGTGCGGTAGGGTCGCTTCTTGAATCGGAGTGCAGTATTCAAAGCCGGCGTCTTTCAGGCCTTGGAGCACATTTTCAGGTAGGGAAAAGCTGTCGAAACGGGTTTCTGTTAGGTGTTTTTTACTCATGGGGCCGAAGCATACCGGAAATCAGTGCTTTGCAGCGCTCAGGGGCTTGAAAATAAATGACTTATGAGCTCAAATGACATCATCAGTTGTCGAAATTGGTATTCCAACCAATCCATGCGAGCGAATTTGCCGCCTCGACATCCCCTTTTAAGAAAAATTGGAGAAACTCTAGTGAGTGACAAAATCGTTCATGTGACCGATGACACTTTTGATGCGGAAGTCTTGCAGTCGTCTTTACCTGTCTTAGTTGATTACTGGGCAGACTGGTGTGGTCCATGCAAAATGATCGCTCCGATCCTCGATGAGATTGCTGACGAATATGACGGCAAAGTAAAGATCGCGAAGCTAAACATTGATGAGAGCCCAAAGACTCCACCAAACTATGGTATTCGTGGCATCCCAACCTTAATGTTATTCAAGGGCGGTGACGTCGAAGCAACTAAAGTTGGTGCAGTATCTAAGTCACAATTGACCGCATTCATTGATAGCAATCTCTAACATTTCATCAGCCCCTTTTGAGGGGCTGAATTCATTTTCAAACTTTTTTATCCCGCACCTGATCTGTTTATCTAACAGACACGCCTCATAAATTTCTTACAAAGGCCAACTATGAATCTTACTGAATTGAAAAGAATGCCCGTTCCAGAACTGCAAGCGCTCGCTGAGTCTATGGGTATTGAGGATATGGGTCGCTCGCGCAAGCAAGACCTTATCTTTGCCATCTTGAAGTCACACGCTAAAAAAGGCGAAGACATCGGTGGCGATGGCGTTCTCGAGATTTTGCAGGATGGTTTTGGCTTCTTGCGTTCAGGTGAGCAGTCTTATCTAGCAGGACCGGATGATATCTATGTATCTCCAAGCCAGATCCGCCGCTTTGGGTTACGTACCGGTGACACGATCGTCGGTAAGATTCGTCCGCCAAAAGATAACGAGCGCTACTTTGCTTTGTTGAAAGTTGACGAGATCAACTACGACACACCAGAAAATGCCAAGAACAAGGTGTTGTTTGAAAACTTCACGCCGTTGTTCGCCAATAAAAAGTTTAATCTTGAGATGGGTAACGGTAGTAGTGAAGACATTACTGCACGTACGATCGAATTGGTTTCGCCGATTGGTAAAGGTCAGCGTGGCTTGATCGTTGCTCCACCAAAAGCGGGTAAGACCATGTTGATTCAAAATATTGCGCAAAGCATCGCAATGAATCATCCAGAGTGTTACTTGATCGTATTGTTGATTGACGAGCGTCCAGAGGAAGTTACCGAGATGGCGCGTTCTGTTCGCGGCGAAGTTATTTCATCGACCTTTGATGAGCCAGCGGCGCGCCACGTTCAGGTTGCTGAGATGGTTATTGAGAAAGCGAAGCGTCTCGTTGAGCACAAGCGTGATGTGGTGATTCTGCTCGACTCAATTACCCGTTTGGCACGTGCGTATAACACGGTTATTCCATCATCAGGCAAGGTGTTGACCGGTGGTGTCGATGCAAATGCACTACAAAAGCCAAAGCGATTCTTTGGTGCGGCGCGTAATGTTGAAGAGGGCGGTTCATTAACCATTATCGCCACAGCGTTGGTTGAAACCGGTTCTCGTATGGATGATGTTATCTACGAAGAATTTAAAGGCACGGGTAACATGGAAGTGCATTTGGATCGTCGTATCGCTGAAAAACGTATCTTCCCTGCGATCCATATCAATCGTTCTGGCACGCGTCGTGAAGAACTCTTGATCGGTGAGAAAGATCTGCAGAAGAGCTGGATTCTACGCAAGATTCTGCATCCAATGGATGAGTTGGCTGCAATGGAGTTCTTGTACGATAAGCTCAAAGCAACGAAAACGAATGGTGAATTCTTCGACGCGATGAAGTCGAAGTAATTTGCACCTATCGCGATGTTGATCAAACCGACTGTCGCGATGATCTTGGCCGCAGGGCGTGGTGAGCGCATGCGGCCTTTAACTGATCACACTCCCAAATCCCTGCTGACGGTTCACGATAAGCCACTGATTGTTTGGCACATAGAGCGATTAAAACAGGCAGGCTTTTCTCAGTTGGTGATTAATCATGCGTATCTCGGCGAGCAGATTGAGCACACACTTGGCGATGGTTCGGCGTTTGGCGTAAGCATTGCGTACTCACCCGAAGAGACGGCCTTAGAAACGGGTGGCGGGATTGCTCGCGCTTTGCCTTTATTAGGTGAGCAGCCTTTCTTGGTGGTGAATGGTGATGTGTGGACGGATATCGACTACGAAGCGCTAGCGCTAGATGAAGGGGATGCCGCGCATCTCGTGTTGGTGAATAACCCTACCCATAACCCAAATGGTGACTTTGCGTTAAACAAGGGTCGAGTCGCAGTTGATGGTTTGGATAAGTTGACCTTCAGTGGCGTCGGGCTTTATCAACCACACTTATTTACCGGTCAGTCGGAAGAGCGTTTTCCTTTGGCGCCTTTGCTGCGAAACGCTATGTCACAGAACACGGTCAGTGGACAACATCATCAAGGTATCTGGACGGATGTAGGTACGCCAGAGCGACTTGCAGAGATCAACGCGAGCGCTCGATAGCCTCGAGCACACCATCCCAAAAAGCTAGTCGAGCATTAACGGCCTGATCAGCTGCTTCAATTGCTTCCTCTTTATCGCTTTCAGATTGGCATAAGCCGTTTAGTAAGCGCAATGAGAGTGGCGCGTGGAAATCTTCATCCAAATGGATGTGGCGATTAAGATACCAATGAAATATTGGTGCTTGAGCTTCAGTAACACCTGTCTTGGAAAGTATCGATCGGAACATGCACGGAATGATGTGTTCACGTCCCAGTGCTAATGCAGCTGCTACCTTATGTGGCTTGTCTGCATCGATGAAGCTAAAGGTCAATCCTGTGAATTTGGCAGAGGGGGTTGGAATTCCCGGTAATGCAAGAGCAGACTGAATGTCCTGGCTTGGAAGCGCGGCTATAAAACTCTCGATAACCGATGTGTCCGCACCAATTTCCTTCATGGCGTGTTGGTATAGCTCAAAGTGACTGGTGAAGCCTTTGCCGTCAGGACGCTCATCACTTTCTTCTTCAAGCACTAGCTCGTTAATGAAACGGCGTACGTCGGGATCGCCTTGTGGCATCCAAGGATAAATTGTTGGCGCAACACGCGATTGCAGATATTTGATCAGCGACATGAAGTCCCATACCGAGTAGACATGGTGCTGCATGAAGATTTGTAAATCCTCGAGACTTGAAACCGCATCGTAAATCGGATGATTTTCGAGCTGGGTTTTGAAGTGAGCGATAGTGTCTTGTCTGATCACTGAAGTGTTCCTGAATTATTTTGATGAAGGATACTGAAATAGTTTGGACTAATACCGCAAATTCGGACGGTATTTGTGCAAGATCAATCCTAATGATGTTTACACAATGTGATGACCGACAAATTTGTCTGGTTATTGGCTTAGTTGATACCACCATTGTCCAATCCACTCATGCAGCAGCGCATCGGTCGAGCTGATGTGCACACTCTCAGGCACAAAGGCTTTCCAAGTGGGTAGGTGATCATTTGGGAAGGGGTATCGTGCGAGATAACCGAAAGGAGCCCCAATAGCATTCACGCCAGCGCTTTCTGCGGACTGAAGAGCACGTGGCATATGATAAGCATGGGTCACAATCACAACGCGTTGATAGCCAAGGCGCTCGATGATTGGTTTGCTGAACTGAAGATTTTCCAGAGTGTTCGTTGCGCGATCCTCAATCGCAATCGGTTGAATACCAACCACGTCAAGTAACCATCGGGCGGCACTTCGAGCTTCATGGGTTTGGCCTTTGTACACAACGCCACCGGTCACAATGATAGGCAAGCCGGTCTCGCGATGGAGTCGTGCGGCGTAGCTGGCACGTTGCATGGTGGCTGCATTTACACGTGCAGCCCCGTTGAGCTCAGGATTGCTGCCGGTGTTGCCACCTGTGAGCAATAAGATGGCTTGTGGTTTGAAGTCGCTAAGCTGTTCGTTGGTCAGTGGAGTAATTGTTTCCAGCTTTTCACCGAGCCATTGGACAGTGGCTGGTATCGATGAGGCATATAACAAAGCAAGGCTGCTGATAATTGATAATTTGCCAATCCAGTGTTTGTAAAAAAAGACGCCAAACAGTCCCAAGAGTAAAAAAGGGACAGGTAATTCGAGCATGAGTTTGAGCAAAGGCTTGATTGCCTTGAGAAGCTCAACAAGATCCATGGCTTAGCTACCGAGTAGCGGGTTAGCTTGAAGGTCGGCGTGATAAGACGAGCGTACCATCGGGCCACTCGCCACATTCGAGAAGCCCATCGCTTCGCCTAGCACACGAAGTTCATCAAATTCTTCTGGGGTGTAGTAACGCTTTACCGGCAGGTGATCTCGGCTTGGCTGAAGGTATTGGCCAAGCGTCAGCATGTCGCAGCCATGGTTACGAAGATCTTGCATGACCGCTTTGACTTCATCCATCTCTTCACCCAGGCCAAGCATGATGCCGGATTTGGTCGGCACTTCAGGATGCTGTGCTTTGAACTGCTTTAGCAGGTCTAATGACCACTGGTAATCGGCGCCAGGACGGGCTTGCTTGTATAAGCGAGGCACCGTCTCTAGGTTGTGGTTAAAAACATCAGGCGGGGCTACCGCCATCTCTTCTAGTGCGACATCCATGCGACCGCGAAAATCAGGCACTAAGACCTCGATGGTCGTTTGTGGTGATAAGCGGCGTGTCTCTGAAATACACGAGGCAAAATGTGCAGCACCACCATCGCGTAGATCATCACGATCAACCGAGGTCACCACGACATACTTCAAAGACATGTCAGCAATGGCTTCCGCGAGTTGCTTAGGCTCTTGTTCATCGAGTGGTTGCGGTTTTCCGTGTGCCACATCGCAGAATGGACAGCGACGCGTGCAGATATCCCCCATGATCATGAAGGTGGCGGTACCGTGACTGAAGCATTCGCCTAGGTTTGGGCACTGACCTTCTTCGCAGACTGAGCTTAAGTTGCGATCACGCAGAATGCGTTTGATGCGCGAGACTTCAGGACCTGACGGTAGCTTGGCGCGTATCCAGCTGGGTTTACGTAAGAGCTCACCAGTCTTTTCGACTTTCACAGGAATACGGCTGACTTTGTCGTGGCCGCGCTGATGGGTTTCGGGTGTGGCGCGTGAAGGCGCGTTGAGCTCTTTTTCTGACATGGCGGCAGTTTAGCGGTTTCTACGCAGGAGAAAACAAAAGAGTTTTAATGTTTATTCCACGTTTTTCGCTTGATGATGGATACGAGAACATAGTTCCTCAAGAATAGCGTTAGCCACTTGCTCAAATGACAGGGATAAGCCTAATTCAGAACCTTGTGTCACGGCCAGGCCTTGGTAGCCACAGGGGTTTATCTGCTGAAAAGGTGATAGGTCCATGTCGAGGTTAAAAGAGAGCCCGTGATAGGTGAAACCACGTTTTACGCGCAAACCAAGTGCAGCAATCTTAGCCTCATCCACATAAACACCTGGCGCGTCTCGACGTGAAGCAGCATCGATGTTGTGCTCGGCAAGCATCGCGATAATACTGTCTTCAATTGCGGTGACTAGGCCACGAATACCCATGCCGGTATCACGTAGGTTGAGGAGCAAGTAGATAACCACCTGACCAGGACCGTGATAAGTGACTTGTCCGCCGCGATCACTTTGCACCACCGGAATCTCATTAACCGCTAAAAGGTGTTCGGGCTTGCCGGCTTGGCCTTGGGTAAAAACAGGGGGGTGCTCGACGATCCAAGCTTCAGATGTGGATCCTTGCTCGCGCGACTCGGTGAACTGCTGCATGGCGCGCCAAGTCGGCTCGTACTCAACTCGCCCTAGATGTTTAACGAGCAGTGTGTGCACGTCACTCACAGACGCATTAAGACCTTTTCGTGAGCGGTGAGCTCGTCATAGATGCAATCAAGATGTTCTTTGCTTTGCGCTTCGATCGTCACGCGAACTGAAATGTATTTCCCGTTTTTGCTAGCAACACATTCGATGCGGTCGTGATCAATCTTGTGACAATGCTTGCTTAAAATTTCAACCACGACATCTTTGAATAGACCATCATCTAAGCCCATGGCTTTGACTTGGTAGTCGCAGGGAAAAACAAAGCCTTCTGGTTCTTGCTCGTCTGTCATCAGCGCTAGTTTATTCCATGCCAAGTAACTGATAGATGAAGTCAAGGAATCGACGCCATAAGCTACCTTTCTCAACTTGCGCCAAAGCAACTAAGGGTCGAGTGGTGACAACATCATTGCCTAGCATCACAGTGACGTTGCCCAATGAGTCGCCTTTATTGATGGGCGCTTCAAGCTTGGCCTTTACTTCAAGTGTTGGCTTGAGGTTGTCGTAATCGCGACGTGGAATCGTTACATAAACATCTTCACCAATACCCAGTGCTAAGATTTTTTGATCACCAAACCAGACGCGGTTTTCGGTGAGTTTTTGACCAGCTTCATATAAACGATGTGTTTCGTAGAAGCGTGAGCCAAACGCCAACAAGGCCTGGCTTTCTTTGATGCGTGCTTTAGCACTCTCAGTGCCCATGACCACTGCGATTAAACGCATCTGATCGTACTTAGCCGATGAAACTAAACAGAATCCCGCGGCTTCAGTGTGACCTGTCTTTACGCCATCAACGGCATTATTGCGCCATAACAAATTATTGCGGTTGTACTGCTTGATTTCGTTATAGGTAAACTGCTTTTCCGCATACATCGGATAAAAGTCAGGGTAGTCACGGATGGTTGCTGCTGTGACCTTAACGATGTCACTAGGTGTGGTGTAGTGGTCTGGATGTGGTAAGCCAGTTGAATTTACAAAGTTAGTGCTCGTCATGCCCAGCTGTGCTGCGTGTGCATTCATCAATCCTGCAAACGCATCTTCACTGCCGGCAATATGTTCTGCAAGTGCAACTGCTGAGTCATTACCTGATTGAATAATCAAACCGCGAAGTAGGTCTTCAACCGAAACATCCGAGTTCACTTTGACAAACATGCGTGAGCCTTCGGTCTTCCAAGCTTTCTCGCTGATGTGCACCATGTCGCTTAGTTTGAGTTTGCCTTTTGCAATCTCTTCAAACACGACATGCGCTGTCATAATCTTAGTTAGGCTAGCGGGCTCTAAGCGTTGATCAGCATTTTTTTCAACCAAGATTTTGCCGCTGTGCATTTCCATTAATAAATAACCAGAGGCGTTAATCTCTGGAGCTTCTGGCACAACAGCTTGTACGTTAGAAATTAAGAAGAGAGCGAGTAAAAGCGTGCGGAACAGTTGCATGAAAAGGCCTGTTTTCGTTTGTTTTTAGTGGTTGTTAGTTTACGTGCTTCTGCAATGAGATGCGCTACTGAAGCAGTAATTGGATGTGGTAAATATTCAAAGGTTCAAGCTCGGTGGTAACCTGGTCGGCAATCTCAACCGAAACAAGTGGGCCTACTTGCACGCGATGGATCATGCCATTGGTTGTCTCAGCAGACTCAAGTCGAACGGGGCGATTCAAGTGGGTTTTAAGACGTGCTTGTAGTCGCTGAGCATTCTCAAGGTCGCCAAAAGCACCGACCTGTAGGTATAAACGGGTCGATTTGCTGACTTTTGCATGCTTGCTCGCGGCTTTTTGGCTTGCTTCAGGATTGCGCGGATCTATAGCACGTACTTCGACAAGCGCAGTGCCTTTCCCAAGCATCCCCAGTCGACTGGCAGCTGAGTAGGACAGGTCAATGATCCGGTTGCCATGGAAAGGGCCACGGTCATTGGCACGCACAACCACTGTTCGGTCATTTTCTAAGTTGGTGACGCGCAAATAAGTCGGAAGCGGCAGGGTTTTGTGTGCGGCTGTCATAGCGTACATGTCGTAACGCTCGCCGATGGAGGTTTTATTGCCATGGAATTTATTGCCATACCATGACGCCACGCCTTCTTCGACATAGCCCTTCGCTGTACGTAGTGGTGTGTAGTGCTTACCTAAAACGTTATACGGGCGAAGGCTAT
>Ga0181599_1001447_pt1 | contig 23014 bp, 16 predicted proteins | sample 041ome_3_FD_148658 | JGI IMG/M metagenome (GOLD analysis project Ga0181599, IMG submission 148658) | Coastal salt marsh microbial communities from the Groves Creek Marsh, Skidaway Island, Georgia - 041405US metaG (spades assembly) | ecosystem: Environmental > Aquatic > Marine > Intertidal zone >...
CCGCGACCGCGACCGCCGCCGCGACCGCCTCGACCGCCGCCTCGATCGCTTCCGCCGAGATCCTCAGCGCGAAACGTCGACGGGTCGTACCCCGGGAACAGCCGAGCGCAGCACTTGCGGTACGAGAAATCCTCCATCGTTCCATCCACGCGTAAAATCATAAAACACCGCGTGCCGTGTTCGGGATGATTACGAATCTGAAACGCCTTGAGACCCGCTCCGAATTTCGACGCGCTGTCTTCGTGCCCTTGCACGAGGCATTGTTCGACGACGGCGCGCTCGTACTCGTTAAAGTCTTGGTTCAACGTCGCGCGCGTGCGAATCGTGCCAAAGTAGCGCATCATATCGTCACCGTGCGCGAAGGTTTTTGGACCAAGCGTCACACTGGTTGGTGTATCTTCGGTTTTGACGCGTTTCGCGCCCTCGTCGGCGATTTCACCGTGCTCGAGGGCGTGAGAGTCATCGTCATCGCGCGCGCGTTTTTCAGTCGCGGCGGCGGCGGAATCGTCGACGGGCGCGGGCGGTGCAGGCTCGCTGGCGCCCGCGGTGTCGTCCACGGGCTCGACCTTGACTGCAACGACGGTTTCCGCGACGGCGGGCGCGGCGGCGTCCGCGGCGGCGTCGGTGGACATGGTGAGATATGACGACGTTGGCGTTTCGGTCAACGCTTTATCACCCAAAACGACGAGCTCGGCGACGCAAGGCGCGGTTGGGCGCGGTTGAACGCGTCGTGGCGCGACGTTAGATGCGAATGGGAGTAGAATACATACTGTGATTATTATCAGCTATGGTTGGAGGGGTGCGCGGCGATGATAGCGGCGCGACCGCGCGATGGAGTGGATGAGCGGGCGTCGCGGATGTCGAGCGTTTACGATGGCTCAGCCTCCGTCTCGAGCGCGGTGGAGTGTTCCTGTGCGTACGATCGCGCGCGTCCAGATTGGCCTCGCGCGGCATCAAGGGGAGCATCGGCGATGGCACCTGTGTCTTCGTCGCGTTTTGGCCCAGGCTCTAGACCGGTGTATGTGCGTCGAGAGATGAGATACTCGGCGCCCGATGTGACGGCGGCGGAGGCGCCGTCGGCGCGAATCGATAGCGCGCCTTCAGCGCGGCGAGCGAGCTCTGTGCCCGTCAACGCATCGGTTTCTGCGGTCTCGTGTGTGTGCGTGCCCGCGGTGGATGTGCGGTACGATCCAGAGATGAGGCTAAACTCTGGTTCTTCTCCGTCTTCGCGTTCGTCGCCGTCAGCTCGAGGGACGGAAACAGACGCAAAGTCGAGTTTGACTTCACCCATCCACATCGCACCTGATGTAAACGCGATCGTGGCTTCGTAAGGAGTGATGATTGGTTGCATGTACTCCCGGCCGTCCATGAGTGCGGTGAGTTCGCAACTGACCATGATGAAAACTTCGATTTCTGGAAAGTTGGCCAACTTTTGTGGATTTGGCTTGCCAGCAACGATGGTGTAGCTCTTCCTGCCACTATTCGCAATTAACCGGCGCAAATCTGCGATGACGTCTCGATAACCTGCGACGCCTAAAGTTCCAGCCACTATTCCCACAACCTGAGCCTCTTTTGCGCGAGCGATTAAATACCGTCGACGCTTTAACGCTCGAGACATTTCACTCGCGCCATCCGCATCGACGCGAACGTCGCCATCATTGCTCGGATCATAATGCGCCACGCCTCCGTGCTTTTCTGCGACGTCACTGAGAACCAGCATGGCGTGCGTCATCGCTGGTCCATCTCCTCCGATCCATACATACGCGCATTCGTCGCCCTTTGCGCCGCTCGCCGTTCTAAACCTCGACGCGCCGACGCGCGTAAACCCATCGCTTTCGCCCTCGGCATTCACACCAGCGTCTCGACTCGGTACTACTTCTACATGAACGGCATCCGCTATCGTCACAAAACCTTCACCGTTCGTCTTCGTGGCGTTCAGAGCGCGACGTAACGCGTCGAGCGCCCAAAAGTACTCCTGGTCCGCCACGCACACCAACGCTCGCGGCGCCTCATCCGCCGCGCACGCGTCACGCACGCGCTCGGCGTGCGACATGAGCGCTCGCACACACGCGTCAACGTCGATAGGCTTTCTACCGAACACGAACCGCGCCGGCGTGCGCGACGTCGGGCTACAACACGCGCGTCCGTAATGCACAATCGCATCCGCATCCCGATGCGCCGCCGCGACTTCATCAACGCAGCACGATCCAAACGTGGTATCCGCCAACACGAACACCTCCGTGCGTGTCGTCGTCGCGCCATCGACGCCGTCATCGAGCGCAGAGATGACGGCACGCGCGACGTCCGCGGCGTCATTCAACGCGTCGTCTGGGAGCTGCAACGCCACGCGCGAAAACTTGCCCTGACGAATCCACGCCGCAGTCGCCTCGATGTCGTACGTTTCCATGCGCGCGTCGATCGTCATCGCGTATCGCGTCGCGTTCGTCGCGTTCGTCGCGTCGCGTCGCGTCGCGTCGCGTCGCACAATACAGTCGAGCGCGCGTCGGCGTCGGCGCGTAAAGCGGGCACCAAACGTCAACAACCACAATTTTATATCACAAATGTCATCCCTCTCTACTCCCAATCGTTCAATCACGTAATGCGCGTGCCGTGCCACAAACATTCCGTCCACTTTGCATCGTCTCCGCGACGATGGATTATTTCTAAAACCTTTTTTGGCGGCGACAAGCCGTGCGCCTCGGCGCGGTCGAATCGCTCCAATCGTGTCAATCCAATGCACGGACCGTACTTCATGGTTAAATCAAACATCTTGAGCTCGTGTAAATCCTCCTCGAGCTTTGTGTCGTCGTCGTCATCGTTCGCGATCGTCATCACTGCGTGCGTACGCGACGGTTCGTCGTCGTCAGTCAGTCAGTCACCCTCGACGTACGCGTCAATTCTTCGACACATCGTCATCACATCGCTCCGTACCTTGCGCCTTGGCCTTGCCGTGCGCGGCGACCGCGGAGGCCTTCTGCGCCTTGAACGCATCGGTAATTTTCTTCGCGCGCGGCGGCATGGCGGCGATCTCCGTCGCGCGTCGCGCTCTCGCGTGCGTCGCAATCGCGCGCGCGTCACGTTCGCTCGCAACGCACTTTAAAAGAGTCCCGCGTGTCTCCTCTGATCATGATTGGTCGATTGGTTGCCCGGGAGAACAGAAACAATGACGGGTTTCACTTTTTGAGATCTCGTCCCGATGGTGGCGCGCGCGCGCTTTACTCGCGCCGTCGACGCCGCGCCACCGCACACGCGCACGCGCACGACCGACCATACGACGATGTCGTCCATGACCATGCACACCGCCGGCGCGCGCGCGCGCGTGACGGCGCCAAAGGCCTCGCGAAAGGCGATGATTACGCGCGCGACGGTGGATAAGACGCCATCGAGCGCGACTCGCGCGGGTGCGGCGGTGTCGACGGCGACGACGGCGATCGCGACGCTGGCGAGCGCGCACGCGGCACACGCGAATGAGGTTGCGGAGGTTGCCGCGGGCGCTGGGTTCGCCATCGGCGGGGCGGTCGTGCTCGCGGGCGCGGGCGCGGCGTTGGTGCTGACTGATCCGAGCAAGCGTCGGGAGACGATGATGTCCGAAACTGGTGGCGATGAGGCGGCTTCGGTGCGTAACTACTTCGATACCACTGGTTTTGAACGTTGGAATAAGATTTATGGCGAGACGGAGGATGTGAACAAGGTGCAGTTGGATATTCGTAACGGACACCAACAAACCGTGGACAAGGTGCTCAACTGGTTGAAGAATGACGACTTGAACGGCGTGACGGTGTGCGATGCCGGGTGCGGAACTGGGTCTTTGGCTATTCCGTTGGCGCTCAAGGGGGCGAGCGTGAGTGCGAGTGATATTTCCAGCTCCATGGTTGGCGAGGCTGAACGCCGATTCAACGAACAAGTCGCGGCGGGCGCGAAGGCGCCGGCGCAAGCGCCCAAATTCGACGCGATGGGCCTCGAAGAATGCACGGGTCAGTACGACATGGTGACGTGCATTGACGTCATGATTCACTACCCGAAAGATCGCGTTGACGGTATGATTTCCCACTTGGCGAGCTTGAGCAGCAAGAAGCTCATCATCTCTTTCGCCCCGAAGACGGTGTCCTACCTCATCTTGAAGCGCATCGGCGAATTGTTCCCGGGACCGTCCAAGGCGACCCGCGCGTACCTCCACGACGAGGGCGACGTCGAAGCTGCCCTCGCAGCGGCGGGTTTCCGCGTCAAGCGTCGCCAAATGACCGCGACGTCCTTCTATTTCTCGCGCTTGCTTGAATGCGAGCGCGTCTAAGCGAGACGACGACGTCAGTACTAGTGACTTTATTTTTAATGCGAATGGATTAATAAATCAAATAGCGCTGCTCTAGTTCTACTTTATCTTTGGGCGCAATACAAATATGTTTGGATGCAATCCCAAGCACCCCGTGATTTGCGCCGCGAGATTCCCCACGCGATGAATCAACAAGAACATGGCGGCGCCGATGAGGATGCCACTCGAAAACGCATCACCTTTGGGCACCAACGTTGTCAAAAACATGATGAATAAAGCTAAAAAATTTGTCACGGGGAAGTCCGGGTCTGAAACTCGAATAGACATGATGCGTGCTTCAGATTCGCCGTACAACAGCGCGCTCGTGGCGTGCGCGTACGCGAAATTAGGCGCGTAATACAAGCACGCGCCGTGCATCGCCTCGACCAAGGCGCACCGCGCCGCGATTCCCATCGGACTACGGTATTTCGGCCAGTGCGGCGGCGCTTTATATTTATCGCCCATGATGGTGCCATAAAACGTTCCGAGTCGCGCCACGGCGCCGACGGTGATGCAGAATATCGCGCCGCACCTTCCGACGGTGGTCGTCAATCCCACGCCCGGAATGGAAATCTCTGCAGATAGCACCGCGTTCCCAAACAACGCCGCAACAATAAAAACCGTTTGCGAAATCAACTGCACCTCTTGTGAATCCAGAAATCGGCTCACGGGCAACACCCCGGTATACGTGCTCGACACCGTATCCACCACGAACATCGCCCGTCCGATGAGCAACACCGAAACCGTAGTCAACCGCGCCGCGCTCGTCGCGAACCCGACGCCAAAAACATCACACACAATCACCGGATACACGCACATCGCAAGCGCATCACAGCCGTGATCAATAACTTCCCCGAGCGGACTTCCACTCTTCGTTCGCCGCGCTTGTTTCCCGTCGCACCCGTCGAATGTTTGATACAGAAACATGCACATCGCGAAGGCCGCGTAGCACCACCTGGGCGCCGCGAACGTCAACTCTGGCGACATCGTCCACACCCCCACGTACGCCACCGCGCAAAAGAACGTCCCCATGAGCGTCATCGCGTTCGGCGCGATCCACAACGGGCACCATTCGCGCACGAGATAATCCCAAAACGCATTCAAAAACGCGCGCTCGCACAGACTCGATTCGGGCGACGTGTACGCGTACGAATGCACCTGCGCACACGTCGCGGGAGACGCCCCGGCGTGCGCCACGCGCGCATCGCACGCGCAGCGATCGATTCTGGTGTAATCACGATCGCGCGCGGAGAGCACGTCCAGCCGCGCGCGCTGGATGGCGCGAAACATGACGGACGCGCAATGGCGTCGACAGCTGGTGAAAAAATTTGAAAATGAATCACGAGTGCGCACTCACTGACGCGCGAGTCGTCGCGTTCGCGCAGGCGCACCGCACGCACGCACGCGCGCACGCGCGTGGACGTCCACGACGCCGACGCGATCGCCATGGGTAAGGCAAACATCGCGATGTATCACCCCGGCAGCGCCGGATCGTTCGTCAAGGTGGTCATGGTGAACTTCATGTGTCATCATCACTTAACCGTCGAGCTGGGGCCGCGGATCAACTACATTGTCGGCGAGAACGGGTCGGGGAAGTCGGCGGTGTTGACGGCGCTCACGGTTGCGCTCGGGGCAAAGGCAAAGTCGGTGGGGCGATCGTCGACGAAGAGCGTGAAGGGGATGATCAAGTCTGGGACGCAACAAGCCAAGTTGACGGTGGTGATTTCAAACGATGGCGAGGATGCGTTTATGCCGGCGACGTACGGGCGAACGATTATCATTGAAAAGGTTTTGGCTAAGGTTGGCGCGAATTCGTTGAAGATTAAGAATGCACAAGGGGAGACGATCGGGACCAAATCGGATGAGTTGGCGAGAATCACGGACCACTTTGCCATCGACGTCGACAACCCAATCGTGGTGATGACGCAAGACATGGCAAAGCAATTTTTGAACAGTGGTGACGATGGCAAGAAGTATGAATTCTTTTTGCGCGCGACGTTGTTGCAAGCGGTGCAAGAACGCGCGACGATTGCGAAGAACTCTGTGGACGAGATGAAGATGGTGCTCGATGAGCACAACGAAAACATCCCCGTGCTGAAGAAGAATATTGAGGCGTTGCAGCACGAGTTGAACGCGTTTGAGCGCGTTGAGCAGCTTCGATCGAAATCCATTGATTTTAGAAGGCGCTACGCTTGGTCCAAGATTACGCAAATGGAACGAAAGTTGGCAGAGGAGCGCGGGAAATTGGCCAAATATCAAGACGAAAAGGCGAAGTTAATCGAACAAATTTCCAAACTCGAGAAAGCTCGTGATGACGCAAAGAAGCAAAAAGACACCTTGCAAGGTCAACATGATGAATACATGGCAAAGGTCACGACCACAGCAGCTGAACGCCGGGCTATTGAAGCTGAGTACAAGGAAGCGGCTCGCCAGTTGCAGAAGGTGAAAACTGACCAGTTGACCGAGGAAACCAAGATTAAGCAACTGTCCAAGAAGACCAAAGATGCCGAAACGAAAATCCAGCGCGTTGTTGATATGCAAAAAGGCGAAACGACGCAAGTTGAGGCGAATATTCAGCGATTTAATCAGGCTATGGTGCAGGCAAAAGCCGACGTCACGCAATGCGAGCAGCACATTGAACAACTCGAATCCACAAGACAGAACTCTAAGCGAGAAAGTACAGTGTGTGCGCAAAGACATCGTGGAATCGAGGCGGGGATTGATAACATTCGCAAGCAAATTGCGACGTTGAAAAACACTTCAAGCAATAAGCTCGTGTTGTATCACTCGAAAATGCCTGCGCTGGTTGATGCGATCGAGCGCCGTCGCGGTGACTTCTCAAAGCCTCCTCTTGGTCCAGTCGGCACGCACATTACTCTGAAAAATCAAGAGTGGGTTACTCCTGTGGAAGAGTGTCTTTCTGGTGTGATGAATTCATTTGTCGTCGCAACACCGCAGGATATGGACAAGGTTCGTAAACTCGCGCAAGAGTGCGGAGTGCCGAATGTCAACGTCGTGTGCGTCAATTTCAATCGCCAGCGGTATAACATCCCGAGCGAACGCGTACCGAATCCAAGTCAATTTACCACGGTTATGAGTGTGATTGAGTGCACGCATGATGTGATTTTTAATCTCTGCGTCGACCAGTGTCAGATTGAAAACTCTGTTCTCTTGAAGGATGAAGGACCCGCCGTGGCGTTGTTCAACAGCAATGAAGCAAAAGCAAAGAACATTGGAAGCATCTACACTCCTTTGCGTAAAATTTTCAGCAGCGGAAATACTACGAGAAACGAGGCTTTCAAGAACATGAACACGGCGCGCAAGTTGGGGGCAGATTCAAAGTCACAAATCAAGCAATTCGAAGCGAGAATTAAAGAGGAGCAAGAAAACGCCAAGCGTGCGAGCGCGGCGCAAGTCGCAGCAAGCAAGGCTGTTAAAGATGTTGAATCTGCGCTTGTGAAGGCTCAGAACGATTTGAAGAAACTCGTCTCCGCGGCACATGATGCGCGTCGTGCGTTAGAGCAAGCAAAGAGTGATGCCGAGGACACGAGTGCCGCCGGCTATGACGTGAGCGCGCTTCAAGACGAGCTTGATAGCTTGAACGCCGAACTCATTACCCACAGAAGTTCCCTCGCAGAAGTTGAACGCGAATGTGAAGAAAAGCAAAAGGCGTATGATGACGCTAAGAACGCATTGGCTGAGAAACAAGCTCTCGGTGAATCGTTCAAGGAGCACGCGAGAGAGTTGACGAACAATCTCAGCGCCGCAACAGATTTGAGCGTCTCCACGGCGAAGAGCATTGCCCGCAAGGAGGAGCAACTTCGTGACGCTGATCCCGTCATCGCAGACGCTGAGCAGACTGTTGCTGCGATGCATGAAGAGATCGAGACGTGCGCAGAGCAAACGACAGCGATATGCACGCGGTCAGAAGCGGTCGAGGCGGGTGATATCAATATCGAACCTGAAAAACTTCTTCGCATGTATGAAAACTCAAAGGAACAGATGCGGACTGAGGAACAGCGTCACAAGCGACCGTTTGAAGAGGTAAATGATGAATTATCGTTCGAGTCTAGAAAGCTTGCCAAGTTGGATTCAGGCTTCGGCAAGTCTATGAAACTTTACGGTCAATTGAGAAAAGGTGTCAAGGCTCGCCAGAAACAAGTGCAAGTGCGCGCGACTGAAATCTCAAAAATCGTGTCGCATCGGTTCAACTATTACATGAGCAAGAAGGGCCACTCCGGGCGTGTTCTCGTCGACTTCAAGGACGCCACGTTGTCGCTTGAAGTGAAGGATGGAGAAAAGGGTAAATCTGTGAAGGATATGCGTTCAATGAGTGGCGGCGAGCGGTCGTACTCTACGCTCGCATTTAATCTTTCTCTCGGCGATACCAATGAATCGCCTTTTAGCGCAATGGATGAATTTGATGTGTTCATGGATGCCGTAAACCGAAAGGTTTCTATCGACTCGCTCCTCAGATTCGCGCGAAAGCACGTGGACAAGCAGTTCATTTTCATCACGCCGCAGGATATTTCAGCAGTCGACGCGAACGCTGAAGACATCAAAATCATGAAAATGGCGCCTGCTCGCGTAGACGCGTAACGAATACATCTTCTATATACATGTAAAATACTTACAACACCATGCTACTCAATTCAATATCATTCTACCTCTCTCGCGTGCGCCGTCGCCGTCGCTGATCGCCCCACCGCGTCAATCAAACTTCCTATCCTCCTCCTCCTCCTCGTCGTCATACGCATCGTCATCCTCTATGTCGTGATCCGTCATGGGCGAATTTGGCGTGCGAATATACTTCCAATAAGCTCTCAAACCTCTGAGGTTTTGCCACACCTTGTACGCCATGAAAGCAAAGATGAAACCGAAAAACATCTCTTCCGTTTTGAGTGACAGGAAATCACCCTCGGTCGGATGCGTCGGGGTCGACATGCGACGATAGCCCGAGCCGAGTTGCCGCACGGCGTTGGTTGGAATCTCTCCTTCGGGCATGGCGACGATCGACTGGCGCGCCGACGAGGCGGCGAGTGAGGTTCAAAAAGTTTGAGTATTACACAAGTAACCTTTACATTTGTTGGTTCTCGACAATTTTGGACGCGTACTCTCCGATGTTTTCATGCGTGAGTTTGACGAGTTCACGGCGCTTGAGAGGTTGCTTGGTGAAAGGACACACATCCGGGGCATCGCTGCTTCGGAGAATTCGGCACCACGTTTCGTAGCCAGCGACGTGACCGTACGGCGAAATTGTCGGCTCCTCCACGGGGAGTCTAGTGATGGGATCGATAAATCCAGGAAGCACAGGAAGTTCCTCGAACTCTCCATCGTCGTCTTCGTCCTCGCCATCGGCGTACGATCGCTTCGCAGCGCGTCCACTTGAGCGAACGACCGTGGATTTGATGCAACAATGAAACGCCTTGTCGTCGTCGTCCAATTTCTTCTTCTTCTTTGGCTTAGGCTTTGGCTTTGGTGCCTTTGGAGCTTTAGGCTTGGGCACGCGCACAACCTTGACGAAAACGCGCTGTTCGCTACCCTCTGGTTGTTCCACGCGATCGAACCCTTTGTTCTTAAAATTGAATCGAAGTTCACCCTTTTCGTCAACCATGTAGTTGGTGTCCACGATGATGCCGTTCTTCACCAAGGAGCGATAATAATTCGAACATTGGTACCCCACACGTCCGGGAATAGCCTTGGAGAACGTCCCCCACTGGTAATCAGCTTTGCCATCAGGAAGTGCGGCGATAGTTTGCATGAAGAGTTCGTGCTCTGTGTCCGTCCACTTGCCGTTGGATTGCTTTTCGCCAGGCGCGTTGAAGCGATAATAGTATTGATTTTCATTCTTTTCGCGATTCTTCCAAGCCTTCACGCGCGCATCGGACCAACCTTCGTACAGGTCTGCAGGGGCTTCCGCGCCTTCTTCAGCTGCTGCGACCGCGGCTTCTTGGACGCGCGCAATCGCATCATCGAGTCGCAATCGTCGGACGCCGACGTGCTTCTTCGTGTGTCGCACAAATTGCACGCCGAGGCTCTCCTCCAAAATATATTCAGTATGAAATAAATCTTCCTCCTCCGGTAACTCTTCCTCGGACTCGTCACCTAACCCGAACGATGCCCGACGCTTTCTCATGCGTTCAATCTTCCTCTGCAATCTCTCGTTCGCCGCTTGCACCGCTCTAGATTTTGACGAACCCACGCGCTTCAACGCGTCCTCCTCGGCGATCATCGATCGAATGCTCATCAAAAACGCCTCCCCATCCTCTGCTTCGCCTAATCGATCGCTCGCCTCGAACTCATTACCATTACACACCTTCAATATCATATCCGCCTCTCTCTCCGTCAATTGAACGTCACTATTCGCCAACATGAGCTCGTCGATCTTCTCCTTCATCGTCTTTTCCTCAAACTTTTTAAATCTATTCTGCAACGCCGCGACGCGTTCAGCAATCATTTTCCGTTGCTCTTCCGTCAACCCATCGTCATCATCATCCATCATCCACCCTTGCTTCTCCTGCGACGCGTTCGTCGTCTCCCCGTGCGCGTTCGCGACGGACATGTCGTTCTCCATACCGTCAGCTGTCGAAATTCAAAAACCAAAGGTTTCGATCGTCGTCCTCGTCGCCCACGTCGTCGTCGTCGTCCACTTCACGCCCCGCGCCGATGAACCCGATGCACAGGCGTAGGTTTAATCCACACGTATCGCACTCGCACTCGATGGCGCGCGCGCGTCGTACACTGTCGCACCCGGCTCGAGCCCACGCGTTTCAATCCTTATTTGATGATGTGTGTAAGCTCGCTGGGTTATAATTGGTCGATGACCCCCTACCCTCCAAAAAATTCAAATTCTCAGCCACCTGTTGCTGTCCGTGCGTCGGTCGCTCGCGCGCCTTCACACGCGCGCACGACGCGCGAGACGACTGCAGACGCGCGCGATGACACCCACGGATGCGCCCGCGCGCCCCGCGCGCGCGTTCGCGGCGACGACGACGACGACGACGATGACGTCGCCGGCGTCGCTCGTCGTTGAATTCGGGGAGCCGTTTTTGCACTCGTGCGTGATTTCGCTGCGAGGTTTAACGAGCGTGCCGCGCGCGACGGTGAGCGAGTTGGCTAAGGCGATCGCGCATCACGGCGGTGCGGTGGTGATGGATGAAGACGGCGGTGATGCGACGGTGGCGGTGCGCGGTGAGGTGACGCACGCGGCGGTTGAGGATGCGTCGGCGACGCTCGGCGACGCCGAACGGAACGCGCGCGTCGTCAGCGCCGAGTGGATTCGCGCGTGCTTGAGCGCGAAGACGTTGTTGGATGTGGATTCGAATGTTTTGTACGTGCCGCCGCGATCGGTGGCGGGGTTGGAGGCGTTTAAGGATTGCGTGGTGTGCGCCACGGGGTATAACGGACAGCGCCGACGAGACGTGGAGACAATGGTGAAGGTTCTCGGCGGGACGTATCAGAAGGTGTTCGATCGCGGAGTGACGCATTTGGTGGCGTTTGAATTTTCTGGCGCGAAGTGGGAACGCGCGAGAGGATGGACTACGGCGAAGATTGTGAATCATAGGTGGTTGGAGGAGTGCGTGAGGCGCTGGGCGCGCGTGGACGAGGCGGCGTTTGGACGACGAAGCGGTAAGGAGGAGGATGAATTGGCGAGCGCGGTACCGGATAGCGAAGATGAAGATGGGGTAGAAGATGCGACGAGGAAAGAGTTGTCGGTGGTTCCAGATTCGATGGGTACGACGACGACGTCGACGATGATGACGGCGCGCGCGAACACGTCGAGCGCCGACGCCAACGTGTTTACGTCTCAGCTCGAAACCGCACCGCTAACGCTATCGGCCAAGAAGAAGGTACAAACGCCGAGCGCGGTTAAAGGAGACAATAAACGATCAGCGAGCAAGAGTGCGAGCAAGGGCGCGGCGTGGCGTTCTCCAGATTGGGTTGAAGAGGAGAGGAGAGGCGCGCGAGTCGCGGTGAGCAAGCGCAGTCGCATCGACCCAAAGTATAAAGAAGCGCTCCAAGGTAACTGCACGCAACCAGAAGATATGTTTCACGGGTTAGTTGGAAGTCCTGATGACGTCGAGAAGGCGTTCGGGGGACGGTATGCGCCCAATAACGCATGGTTTAGCTTTTTTGAAGACGCCGAAGCCGAGCCGCTCACGGATGCGCCCAATGTCGATGAATTTTGTACGCTTTTGGCGAGCGGTAGAGGCCGAGTAGAGAACGAGGATAACGAAACTCGAATGGCACGCATTCGTAACGGTGAAATACGTTTCGATGTGTTCGATCAAGGCATTTCCGAGCGTCAGGAGGAGGAGATCTTGCGTGAAGGCAACGGCTTATGCATGCGCACGCTGTACAGCGGCACTGTCATCTTACTCGACGAATCTTTACGTAACGATTGCGAAGGTATCATCAAGTTTGTTGACGATCTCGAAATGCAGCAAAAGCAGGGACCTCTTGGTGCTTGGATTCAAGCCATGATCCGCGTAGAGACGGCGAAGCAACCGGTGGTGGGCGAACGCGTGCGCGCCGGCGCCGACGCTCTCTTGACAACCTTTCTCACCTACATGCATCTCGCGCATAGCTTCCGGGACACCGATTACGCGCAGCTTTTCAACGCCGATGGGTCATTCGTGAGTGCGGACAAGGTTATCACCCTTCCGGCGCGAAAGCCTGGGAATTTAGCCGGTGTAGTTCTCGCCCCCGTCGACCGAACCGTGCGCGACGTCGTCGCTGGATATTACGAATTGTTAGCCGGTCCGAGCGAACCCGATCCCACGCAGCGCCCTACGAGCCAACTCGTGCCGAGCGACATCGAGGAGGAGGAAGATGAGGAACGCGTTGACGAAGAAGAGCCCATCATGGCGCCAGTTGAGGATATCGCGCCCGAGCAGGATGAACGCGTTGAAAACCAGGCACCCGAACCCGAGCGACGAGGGCGAGACACGTCCAAAGCGTCCACGTCTAAGGCTTCGGCTACGAAGAAAAAGACACCAAAACCTGCTACGACGACGACAAAGGCAGTGGTTAAGGCTGCGAAAGCGCCGAGCAAACCAAAGACAAAGCCGACGGTGACGAAAGCGGCGACGCCCGCATTCGCGACCAAGGCGTACGTCGCTTTGAGCGGTTTCAGCTCGGTGGAGATCAAAAAGTATTCTACGCTCGTGCGTCGTCTCGGCGCCATTCTTTGCTCCGGGCATGAATGGGAGCCATCTACGACGCACGTCGTTTTTGGTGCGCGAGGTAGTCGTTCGATCAAGTTTCTCGCCGGTGCGATTTCTGGCGCACACTTGGTTGACGAATCTTTCCTCGTCGAGTGCGCGAGCGCAGGCAAAATCGTTGACGTGCGCGACAAGCATTTATGGCGAGGCGGCCGTGGGGCGGAAATGGGCGTGATCGATGCGCAAGCCACCAAGCATTGGTCCACTGTCGCCCCGCACAGCGCCTTCAAGGGATTATCCATCGCACTCTTACCTTTTGAGCCAAGCGCGAAGATTGACCGCGCGATGCTCGACGTCGTCTTACGCGCCGGCGGCGCGTCGCTGTCATCGGTTTCATCCAAGGGTGACGTGTGTTTGACGCAAGCCGAAGTACCGGATATCGTCATCACCGATCACGCCGACGTGCGCGCGCCTACAGCGGTGCCACGACTCGCGCCTTTGATTGACGCGTGCGCCGGCGGCGTCCTCGTCGTCACGCCTGAATTTTTCAAGTCTTGGATTTCAACCCCAGGCGCGTTGTTAGATGCGCACTGCTTATTTGGTGCGTCCGCATCGACGAGTGAGAACGATGCCGTCATCGATGCGTTATCAAAACGCAGCGCGTGCGTCACTGTCGCTGCACCAGCAGCGCCAGCGTCGCCTCGCGTCGACGACGTGAATACGACAAAGACAAAGAACGCTCAACCCACAAAAGCCAAGGCGCGACAAACACCTGCGCGAGCTGAAAAGCCCGCAGAGCAGGCTGTGTTGTTAAGTCAGCGACAAACTCGGGCGAAGCGCGCGGAGAACGCGCCTCTCGCCGAACGCGTCGGCAAACGACGTCGCGCGTTGAAAGATTCAAACTAAAATGTTAGACGCGCCGTGTAATTACTTAACGATAAACCAACAAGTTTTAACCACATACCCTATACGCGATGACGATGAGCGACGAATCAATACATCACGGTTCATTAGTTGTTCGGTTTCTTAGATTTGCATCAAATAGCTTACAACAGATGATGAGAAATACACTGTTCACGACTTCACACAAACACATTATTTTGTACGAACGCCATCGCACTATCACCTTCACCTCGCGCGTTGTTTAAAGACGCGCGAGTCTCTAGCGCTAGACTTAGGAGTTCTAGAAAAGTTTAAACGCTTTCGCATTCACACTAATCATGCGATATATTGATAACATATCGCTTAGTAGAAGCCGAAACCCTTGGCCGCGTTGGTGAGGACGTTGGAGTGAACCGGGTCCGCGACGTGGGATTGCCAGTTGGCGATCGGGCCTTCTTGGGTGGCGAGCGCTTGGAAGATGCAGCCCAACCACGCGAACATGGACAAACGGCAGTGCTTCAATTCCTTGATCTTGAGCTCTTCGAGGTCACCAGACTCGGCGAGGCCGAGCGGGTCGAAGCGTCCACCCGGGTTGACGTCGCCGACGGTGAGGCCATCGTCGAACGGAGAGTCAGAGATACCGGTGCGGTACGCTTCGGCGCCACCGACGAGGATGACTTCAATGGCGAGCACCGCCCAGAAGGACGGGTAGCCAGAGCCTTCCGGCGCAAGCGGGGCGACGGCGCCCGGGAACTTGTCCGCGACGGCGGTGCAGTCATCCGGGGTGCACAAGGTACCCGCCGTGAACCACGGGATACCGGTGCCGTTTTCAGCCGCCCACGCGCCGGTGACGCCGAGCATCGCCCAGCGGCCGTGGATCACTTCACGCTCGGCGTTCTTTTCGTCACCGAACGGGATGATCGGGGACTCACCACCACCCGGGTAGGTACCGAATTCCGGGTAGATGTCAGCCTTGACCGTCGTGGAGACAGACTTGGCCTACGACGCGCGCGCGCAAAGATACAGTTTACACATTCGTCAGTCACCGCGCATTGGGCGCGCATCCTCGATCGATCGAACCCGCATCGCGCACGACCGCCGACGCCACCGCGCGCGCATCCAACGCGACCATGATATTCATACACATATATCCCACACCGCGCCGCGGCGAACATCGCGTCGCGCGCCGCGCACCGCGCGCGAATGAATTCGCGCGAGCCTCGCAAAGATACGCGCGAATTCGCGCTGTTATCCACACCGCGCGCATGCGTGCGACGACGACGACGCCCGCGCACGCGACGCGCACGCGCACGCGAACGCGACGCGCATTGCATAACGACGTACTTGGATCTTCGTCGCCTTGAAGGCGGCGACGCGGGAGACAAAGGAGGACGCGAGGAGCGCAGACATTATTGTTGGTTCGTGTTGTGTGTGCGAGAATGACGCCCGCGACCGGCGGAGACACCTCGACGCCATCTCGATCGTGCGGCGTCGGGAAGGTGGGCCGACAAAAAATCGGACACGCGGCGTCGACGAGGGAGGGACAGGGACCCATCGGCCGTTCGCGACCCCGGTCGGTCCGCGCGAGGCGAAAAAGAAGGCAATCCTAAAGAAGCTGCGTTATTAGCATGGCGTGAGACGTAATATGGTAATATGAAGATTACGTAAAAAAATAAATTGGAACGTCGAGGTTTCTTCAAAGAGATACCAACAGCCTCGCCTTGACTTTGACTAATGACACAAAATTACAGCCGCGTGAGCAGCCAGGAACATCATCGAAACCGTACATTGGTACATTTTATGCTGATGCCGGGACGAGAGTTTCGAATGCCGGCGACGCGCACGCGGGGTGAGGTGGCAAAAGTTACGGGTGTAATGATGATGTGCGCGCGATTTTGAATGCGCGTCGTGGGTGGACGCCGCGTCGTGTGCGTCGTGATACGGCGACGCGGAGGCGCGTGGCGTGGCGCGGCGTAGGCGCGTGACGAGAGATACGCGAGCGTATACACACACACGCGCGCGCGCGCGCGCAGCCATAGAGGTTTGGTGCGGCGCTCGAGCGGGGATTGGTTTTGTTTTGGATTGGTCGTCTCCAGACGTTGGTTGGTGCGCGCGTCACCTTTGTCGTCGTTGTATTCGAGTAGTCGCGTCTGATGGCGACGCGCGGGCGGGCGGAGGAGTTACGGCGTGCGGTGGATGATTGTCGCGCGCGAGGATTGGCGCACGCGGCGACGTGGGCGTGCGAGCAGTTGGTTGGGCTCGAGGCGAGCGCGCGAGACGGCGCGTCGGCGGCGTCGGCGGGCGGGCGGGGCGACGCGTCGATGATGGCGATGGAGGAGTATGATAACGACGGTGGTGTGTTTAGTGTGGTTGTGGATAATTCTGGCGCGGATGATATCTACCAGCTCGCAAAGTCGTACTTTGATTTAGGGGAGTATCGACGGTGCGCGTACGCGTTGAAGGATGCGAGCGCGCCGCTGCCGACGTTTGTGCGCGAGTACGCGACGTTTTTAGCGGGTGAGAAGAGTAAAGGGCAATCCGCGGGCGTGAGTGATGATGGTGGGGATGGTAAAGGTTCATCGAGCGCGGGTCAGGTTGGGGATTCGGCGACGCAGTCGATTGGTGCGCGGCGACACGGCGCGGGCGCGGGGACGTCGACGACGGGAAATCAAGAGCTCGAATCCTTAAATGAATGGTTGCGCGGCGCCACGAACAAAGATGGATTTCTCACCTATCTTCATGGCGTGGTATGTCGAGAGATTGGTCAGCCCGTCGACGCCAAGGCGCATTTAGTCCAGGCGTGCAAGCTGTACCCGTTGAATTGGAGCGCGTGGCAGGCGTTGATTCCCATGTTGGCGAGCGAAGAAGAGGAACGAGCGTTGGATTTGCCGCGCTCGCATTGGGTCTATCGCTGGTTTTTAGGCGCGCTACAGCTCGAGATGCAAAAGAACAAGGAAAGTCTCGACACGTTCATCGCACTCGGCGCGGAATTCCCGCAGAGCAAGGTGCTCCTCGGGCACATGGCGGAGGCGCACTACAATTTGCGTGAGTTTGACCAAGCGCAAGACATTTACAGAGACATTCGAGAACTCGACCCGTACAGAATTGATGGCATGGACAACTATTCCAACGTGTTGTACGTCAAAGAGGAATTCGCAGACTTGTCACACTTGGCACATCACATGGTGATGACGGATAAATACCGCCCAGAGACGTGCTGCATTGTCGGCAATTATTATTCGTTGAAATCCCAACACGCCAAGGCGGTGGTGTACTTTAAGCGCGCGCTACGCTTGAATCCGAGATACTTGAGTGCGTGGACGCTCGTGGGTCATGAGTACGTAGAGATGAAGAATCCAGCGGCGGCGATTGATGCATACAGACATGCCGTGGATATCAATCCGCGCGACTTTCGCGCGTGGTACGGTTTGGGGCAGACGTATGAAATTTTACAAATGCCATATTACGCCATGTACTACTACCAGCAGGCGGTCAAATTGCGTCCTGACGATGCGCGCATGTGGTGTGCCATGGGACAGTGCTACGAATCAGATCAGCTTAAAATGTTCACGTCGGCGATCCGATGTTATCAACGCGCCGTGGCGAATAACGAACGCGAAGGTCTCGCGCTCTCCAAGCTCGCCACTCTACACGCAAACAAGAATGAGAAGGCGGCGGCGCACTATTATTTGCTCAATCTTAAGAGACTAGATGAAGAAGGCGTCGAAAGTGGCGAAAAGATTGAAGCTTTAGAGTTCCTTTCGCAGTTCTACAAGAAGGAAGGAAGGTTGGGCGAAGCTGAAGCGGCGTGCGTGCGCTTGCTTGACGTCCCGGGGCCGGCGAAACACGCGGCAAAGGCGCTTTTACGCGAAATCCATAGCATGCAGAGTGCGGCGAAATAAGATTAGTCATTGGTTAAATTGTTTTCATGAAAAACAACGCTTGATAGCTCCACTTTTGGAATGTTTGCCTTCTATCGTCTTCGCAACTCCTTCTCGCGAATTTCTTGCAACAACGCTCCTAACAAGTTGCGACCCGTACCGTCACGTCCGGCTCCCCAGATCGCATCCATGGGTGAGTTTTCTATCACACGTTGACGGCCGTCGTCGCACACTGACTTTAGCAACAACGAACGCGGACCTTCAAAGTTTGTCAACTTTTCAACCAACGCGCGACGCATGACGTCGAGTTTGGCGTTATCCCAATCGTTTCTGACGCAATCCGGGTGATTGGCTTGCACGCTGCGGCCAATCTTTGCCGCGGCCTCGGGTGATATCGCGCATTTAATGTCTTCAATCGCATCGCGCGCGATTTTTGAGTCTACGCCCGCAAACTTTTGTGCCTGGTAATAGTGCTCAACCGTCATCCAAACCGCACCGTCGATGGTCACCGGAAAGGGGGCAAAATTACTCAACGCCCCGTTTTCGTCCCAAGCTTTGAAGAAACTCAACGGTGGAAGTTCATCCATGTGACAGACTTCATCATCAATCGCTAACGACGCCGCGGCATGCTCGACAGAGATGAGCGTTCCGTCGTCGGCGCGTTCGTCGTCGTCTGAACTTTCGCCGACGTGAAATTCCAACCCTCTCAAGCTATATCCGGCGCTCGCCATCTTTCCTAACCGCCCAGTGTTCGAGGAGTTTGGCACGTATCCTCGCATTAAGATATCGCGTCCACACACCTCAAGTCCAACTCCCGAGAGCGGCAACGCATCGTGCATGGCTTGAATACCCAAATCGCCGAGCGGCGTCGGGGCGTCCTTGCCACCACCGACGAGTTTGGGCGCCACAAACGCCATGATATTGTGGAATACCCCAGAGCTTAGCGCAGGCGCGGCTAGTCCCCCACCGCATTCCCAGAAACAACGCAAGTAACCTCGAGCGTGCATGTACTGCGCCGCTGCGAGCGGAGTGAGGTCGTCAAATTCGACGACCTCCACGCCCTTGGCTCGTAATCTGCTCTGGAAATCAGGTCGTTTTCCTTTCACCGTGAGCACAATCGTCGGCGCCACGGTGACATTCCACAATCGAGCCTCGTCGGGTAAATTAAGCGATCGACTCAAGACGACGCGCGCGGGTTGAAACCCATCTTCCTCACGAGACGTCAACCTCGGGTCGTCCTGGCGCACTGTCTGCCCGCCGACGACCACAGCGTCGCTTCTCTTGCGCTCACGAAACACCCGCTCGCGCGCTTCCGCACCGGTAACCCACGATGAATGCCCCGTAGACGTCGCAATCTTCCCATCGAGCGTCATTGCGTACTTATACACGCTAAATGGCAAACCAGTGGCCACGCGGTATAACAACGCCTCGTTCACCCGTCGACACTCCTCCGCCGCTCTCGCCCGCGCCGCCGACACCGCATCTCCAGCACTCTCACACGATTCCAACACATCAACATCAATACCATGATCACGTAACGCCGCGATAGCCTTCCCTCGCAGTCCAGGCAACGGATGCGCCACGCCGACGACGACGCGCTTTACGCCGCTCGCGACCAACGCCTCCACCGCCCGCGTCTCCCCCGCGCAATCTCCGTGCACGGGCTCTAAATTCACATACGCCGTGCCGCCACGCGCAGCGCCATTCGCGGCGTCACACGCGAGCATCTCCGCGCGCGTGCCGCCTTGTCCGAGTTGAAACGCCTCAAACGTCGCCGACGAAGCCGAAGACGAGGACGCGGCCACAGTCCCGTCCGCCACCTCGAGCACGCATGCACTCAATGGGTGCGGCGCCGTACGGCCTTCTGACGCGCGCGCGAGATCGCAACATCGAAGGAGTAGCTCGCAGTCGCGCTCGGCGCGCGATGCGTCGGACGTGGACGCGGAGGACGGGGTAATTATCGATGCGCTCATGTGGCGGCGTCGGTGGGACGACGGGACAGAACGACTGACGAACGTCGTCGCGAACGACGAGGTCGACGTCGACGTCGACGTCGATGGAGTCAACGAGCGCAGTGTATTAAACGTGCGCGCGGCGGACGCCATGGGTGCGGCGGGAGTCCGCGCGCGCGGGAGTGTGAGGCGCGGGGCGCGAGTCGAGGCGCGTCGACGGGTCGCGTCGGCGGCGCGTTTCATGCGGGCGAGAGAGAAAGAAAGATAGAAGCGTAAGAGACAAGACGTGCGATAGCGGAACGTGAAGATTGTTAGAAATTGCGTGGCAACGTGGCTGGGCGAGATGTGTGACAACCGGAAACTTTTGGTTACAACGAGTCCGAATTTAGTCGCGACTGCGAACGTGTCGTCGAGTCGCAAACAGCTGTGCGTATTACTAAGTGATTTTGTGTGGCAATGCGAAATACTCGTGTGCGAAAGAATGCTTAAGCCGCAACCGGAGTCTGCTGAGCAGACGGTACGACTCGCTTCTTCACAACTTTTCTTCGCCTCTTCACGACCTTCTTCTTCGTCAACTGCGGGATGGCGGCGGCGCCCGCGGTTTGCGCGAGGGTGGCGTGCATGGGCAAGCCCAACGCGAACAAACGCGTGGGTTCACCAATTTGGTTGTTAACCACGCGACCCAAAGCGGTGGCGGTGACTGAGGACGCTAACGACGTGAGACGCTCCGTCATCCATCGATCGGCGCCTCCCAAGAGCTGGTAACGCAAGTTACACGAGATCCCCAAGAAAGCCCCCATGCCTAACGCCGACGTCTTGAAGTCTGGCACCGGAATGGCCGGCGACCAGTTTTCGCCTTCCTTCTTCTTGTGCATGGACAACAAACCGCTGTTGATGGCGGCGAATACGCCCCCAGTGGCGACGCCCACGGCGGATAACTCGGCAGCCTTGGTGATGACACTCAAGCCGCGAGTCGCATTCGTGTACTGGCGCAACGGACCGGAACGGTCGAACGCGTTGTTCGGCATCGTCGCCATAAACTTCGAGAACCCATTCGTCGCCGAAGCGCCGAAAGATCGCGAAGGAGTGACGCACCAAACCGTCAAGGCGTTCGCGAGCGACAATTGCGCAATGTTGCTCAACGCCAAATCCCATTCCGACTTCAACTTATCCCCACGGTGGGCAACCTCATACATCGTCGCCGCACTGATCGTCACAACTTGTTCAAACGCAAGCTTGTACAAGAAGGCGGGATCAGCCATGAGTCTACCGACAAAGGCGCGCGAAAACGCTTGAGGCGTGCCCCGGGACACGGCGCGCACGACGGATGGGCGCACGTTGACGCTCATAAAGCGAACAAGCGCCAACGAGGAAACAATCCCCATCTCAACCGCCATGCGAATCCCCCCAGGCAAAGACTCCATCGTCTTGAACCACTCCGACAATACAGCCTGAATGGCTTTTCTGTCAAAAGTCTCCCCAATCGCCGCTCTCGTGCTAAAAAATCCCTCCTCCCCGTCGTCGTCGTCACCCTCCTCGAAATAATCATCATCGTCCCCTTCGTCGCCATCACCTCCACCACCACCGTTGTTAATCTTTCCACCGTTTCCACCACCGCCTCCACCATCAGCAATTTTCGGTGCCGCCACCGACTGCGATTGCGAAATGTTCAACGAAACCTTCTCCAACGTCGCCGCGCCCCCGCCGCCGAGCTGCGACCCAATCTTCGCCATGGTTGTCGGCACGCGCATGGCTGCATCGAATCCCTTACTCGTCATGCGTTCCTACACAACCGTCATCAAAACACCATCAAAAGTCAGTCACGTGAACGACACAATCACAATCCAAAAGTCTCTTCGCCCGCGTATTCGCGCGGATAGATAGGCCCAGGCACCACGGAAACCCCATCGCGACCCCATCGCGGGCGTCGTCGTCGCTCGCCGTCGAACGCACCCACGCATATCGCGCGTGTATCGACGACGGATATTTCACCGTGCGTTCCTCGCGCGCCTTCTCTCGCGATTCGCAACCCCCGTACGTACCTGTGCGTCGGCAAAGTCCGCGACGTCGCCCGCCGCCGAGACGCGACGCGCGCGCCCGCGAATGCACGGGGCGATGGTGGCGCGGTGTTTCGCCCCTCGCGCGCGCGGCGCGAGCCGCGTCCCCGGCGCGAGCGCGCGCGTGGATGTCAACGAAAACATCTCAAACGTCCGCGTCGCGCGTCGGCGTCGTCGTCCACTCGCGTTGACGCACGCGACGCGCGACGATGCGATCGAACGTCCAAGAATCCGCGCGGGCGAATGAATGCGCCTGGCGAATGAATGCGTGCGTGCGGTGCGCGACTCAGCGACCGATCGCGCGTGACACAAGGAAGGTGATCACACAAAGGTTTGAACACAAAGCTCTGTGATGATGACGCGCGGACCGTACCGTGCGCGAGGTGTAGAACTTCGCGCGTCTCTCGGTGCGTGCGTGCGGGAATGTGCCGACTCGACGACGCGCGGTCCACGACGCGCGACCGACGTGACGTGGATGCGATCGATGATTCGATCGCGATCGATCGACATCCATCGCGATCGATGTCGCGATCGATCGATCGCGATCGACAGTCGATCGCGACGTGGTTGCGATCGATCGAGCGATCGCGTGGGGGTGCCCAGTGGGTGTGCGCGTGCCTGGTCACGATCGGTCTTTTGATGTCCACAACCCACACGAAGGGGGAACGACCCCCCCAAAAAAAAGCGCCCCCGTCTGTGGGATGGGGGAATCTCGCCGAGATATCGTCCGTCGATCGCGACCCGTCAGGTTCGCGCGCGATCGATGTCG
>Ga0181599_1001457_pt1 | contig 22920 bp, 18 predicted proteins | sample 041ome_3_FD_148658 | JGI IMG/M metagenome (GOLD analysis project Ga0181599, IMG submission 148658) | Coastal salt marsh microbial communities from the Groves Creek Marsh, Skidaway Island, Georgia - 041405US metaG (spades assembly) | ecosystem: Environmental > Aquatic > Marine > Intertidal zone >...
CTCTATATCTACACCTGCGGTGGGCTCGTCTAAGATAAGAAGTTTAGGCTCGTGAACGAGGGCGCGCGCAATCATCAGGCGTCGTTTCATACCGCCGGATAGGGTCCTTGAGCGGTCGTTACGCTTATCCCAGAGGTCTAACTTGCGCAGGTATTTTTCACAACGCTCTGCAGCTAGTGAGCGCGGCATGCCGTAGTAACCTGCCTGCGTCATCACGATATCCTTGACGCGCTCGAACTGACTAAAATTGATCTCTTGAGGTACAACGCCAAGGTCTAATTTGGTTTCGTAAACATGTGAGTCGACGTTTTTGCCGAAAATCTCAACGATACCGCCAGATTTTTTCACTAAGGTAGACAGCACACCAATGGTCGTTGATTTGCCCGCTCCGTTAGGGCCGAGTAGCGCGAAAAAGTCGCCCTGCTCTACCTCTAGACTAATTCCTTTGAGCGCTTCGAATCCATTGGCGTAGGTTTTTGTCAGATCTTTGATCGCGATTGCAGTGGTCATGCTGAGTGAGCCCCTTCGAAAAGTCAGTTTCCCATTTTCCGGTTCCGCAACGAAAAAAGCCCAGCATAGCTGGGCTTTTCGAAATTGGCGTCCCCTAGGGGTTTCGAACCCCTGTTGCCTGGATGAAAACCAGGTGTCCTAGGCCTCTAGACGAAGGGGACAATCTGTATGGCTAGGTGCGCCAAATCAGAACGAGCGGAATTCTAGGGAGCTAGAGCTTTGTAGTCAAGCCTCATCTGCAAAAAAAAGCCAAAAGAAAGCCAGAACCGAGATAATTAGGACGTCTTGACGCGTATATCTGTCTATGACAATGTAGCGGGAGGCGGTCATATCCGCCGCCGCAAATGACTTAGTGAAGGCCTTAGATAAAAATAGCTACCACGTATCCCAAAGCTGCCGACAAAAAGAATCTGGAGGGTTATTAATCTAACTCACTCAACAGAAAGTCTAAGGGCATTGACGCTAGGAACTCTGCATGAACAAGAATCACGACGCAAGCGACGGTATCGATGACGCGCTGATCGCAGAAGCGACCGCGCAGCTGAATCAAGAAATCAAGGTCCTCGACACTTGGTTAGCAGAGCTTGCGCATGCGGCAACCTCCGACGAGGAATCGATGGCCGCATACCAATCCTATACCGACATGCGTGCTAGCCGTTGTGAAATGCTTTCCTCACTTGCCAACCAGATTAAGGGCGACGGACAAAGCGCTTAGCAATCTACTCCGCAGGAACCTAACCACAGCACGCTATCGGCAGACGCCTGCCGCCCTTCCAAGGATATTGTCAATAATTATGCTCAGTTCAACTCAACTCAACACTATGTTTCAACTCCAAGCCGGAATGAATTTCCGTGTTGACCCCAACTGGACAGAAGCAAAATATCCCTACCTTCGCGCGGTGGTTATCGAAGCCGCAGAGGCAATAGAGCACCATGGGTGGAAATGGTGGAAGCAGCAGCATTGCGATCTTAGTCAGCTGCAGATGGAGTTGGTTGATATCTGGCATTTTCTATTGTCGGAAATTTTGCTGAGAAATGGCGGCGATGAAGAAAAAGCGAGAACTTATCTCGAAACGACCTATGCGCGGCAGAGCGCAGCCGACGCGCTGAATTTCGATGGGCAAGAGTACGCTTTAGGCGAGTTCGATTTACTTGAATTACTCCAAACCTTTATCGGTACGTCTGCTGCAGGTAGGATAGAATTGGGCTTGTTTGCTGCGATAATGCGTGGTTGCTCGCTCGATTGGCATGAGCTTTATAAGCAATATGTGAGCAAGAACGTGCTTAATTTCTTTCGTCAAGACCATGGGTATCAAGACGGAACCTACAAAAAAATGTGGAATGGGCGCGAAGATAACGAAGTGCTAGTCGAGGTGATGGCGACACTGGATGCCGCGTCCCCGGCCTTTAAAGACAGCCTCTACGGTTTACTAGAGGCTGCTTATAATCATTAAAATCAGCGCGTTATGAGAATTACTTAAAGTAAGCGTTCTCGCGCTGAGAATGATCAGTCACGTCACGCACCTCTTTCAACTGAGGTATCTGTTGCAGCAGCGTCTTCTCGACCCCTTCCTTAAGTGTCACATCGACCATACCGCAACCCTGGCATCCGCCGCCGAAGCGCAATACCGCAATGTTCTCGTCATAGAGCTCCTCGAGCGTCACATTACCGCCATGCGCCGCGAGCCCAGGATTAATCTCGTTATAGAGAACGTAGTTAATGCGATCTGGGAGCGAACTTTCGTCGGTTATCTTTGGTAGCCGGGAATTAGGCGCTTTAATTGTAAGCTGCCCGCCCATCGCATCCTTCGAATAATCCACCACCGCCTCTTCGAGGAATGGGATGCTAGGTTCGTCGATATAGGCCTTGAAGCCTTCGCACTGCTGAATTGAGTCTTCTTCTTTTTCTTCGCCAGGCCGGCAGAAAGAGATACACGTCTCCGCTTTCGGCGTCCCTGCATCGAGAATGAAAACACGGACCGACACTCCCTCGGTGTCTTGTTTTTTAAGCAGTTCAGCCAGATAGGCCTGAGCGGGTGCGGTTATCGTAATCAAATTGGTGCTCATACTGATCTTTACTCCTTAATTATGAGTTTAAGTCTACTGTAAACAGGTTAGAAAAAGAATAACCAAGTATATTACTTGGTTATAGTGCTATGCCCTCATCAAAGTACTTTGGTAGAATAAATAACCCTCTAGTTAGCCTAGATACTTACCCCTTATAACTGTTTAACGGGCTAGAAATAGCCCAAAGGCACCGGCATGACAGAACAACTTACCCGTACTCAACGAGTAGCCGCGCTGCGCGCCGCCCTCACCCAGCGCATCCTCATTCTTGATGGCGCTATGGGTACGATGATTCAGGGCTATCAGTTGGTTGAGTCTAATTTCCGCGGAGCGCGATTTGCGACAACATCGCAACTTTTGGCGGGAAACAACGATCTTCTTACACTCACAGCTCCCGAAATCATCACAGAGATACACGCGTCTTATCTCGCAGCGGGTGCAGATATCGTTGAAACCAACACGTTTAATTCGACACGCGCATCACAGGCAGACTACGGACTCGAAGAGCTTGCTTATGAGCTAAACGAAGAAGCAGCGAAACTGGCACGCGCTGCGTGCGATGCGGCGACCCAGAACACGCCAAACAAGCCCCGCTTTGTCGCTGGCATTATTGGTCCAACCAGCAAGACCGCTTCGCTCTCGCCTGATGTAAATGATCCAGGGTTCAGAAACACAAGTTTCGACGAGCTGGTTGACGATTACAGCAACTCTGCGCGAGGCTTAATTGCCGGCGGCGCCGATATCCTTATGATCGAAACTGCATTCGACACATTGAATGCCAAAGCTGGGATTTTTGCAGCCCATCGCGTGCTAGATGAACTTGAGCTCGATCTCCCGATCATGATTTCGGGAACGATTACTGACGCAAGCGGACGCACTCTGTCGGGGCAAACTGTGGAGGCATTTTTAAACTCCGTCGCTCACGCTAAGCCTCTTTCTGTCGGCTTCAACTGCGCACTCGGCGCAGAACAATTACGTCCGCATATCGCTGAAACTTCGAGCCTAGCCGAATGCTATGTCTCTGCCCATCCTAATGCCGGTCTGCCAAATGAATTTGGTGAATACGATCAAAGCCCCGAAGAAATGGCCTCTATCATCAAAGAGTTCGCCAGCAGCGGCTTTTTAAATGTTGTAGGTGGCTGCTGTGGCACGTCACCCGAACACATCGCAGCTATGGCAGAGGCGATTCAAGGAATCCCCCCCCGTAAAATACCGACGATCAAGCCTGCCTGCAGGCTTAGCGGATTAGAGGCATTCAACATCAAGGCCGACTCCCTTTTTGTCAACGTCGGCGAGCGCACTAATGTCACTGGGTCGGCACGCTTCGCGCGACTTATTCGAGAAGAAAATTACGATGAAGCGCTTGAGGTAGCCCGAGAGCAAGTAGCCGCCGGCGCGCAGATTATCGACATCAATATGGATGAAGGCATGCTCGATTCCGAGGCGGCTATGGTGCGCTTCCTTAAGTTAGTGGCTGCCGAACCCGAGATTTGCCGCGTGCCGATTATGGTCGACTCCTCGAAATGGCAAATTATTGAAGAAGGCCTGAAATGTATACAAGGTAAAGCCATCGTCAACTCCATTAGCTTGAAGGAAGGCGATGCCGAGTTTATCGAAAAGGCAAAACTCTGCCTCGCCTATGGCGCCGCAGTCGTGGTCATGGCATTCGATGAAGACGGTCAGGCGGATTCATTGGCGCGCAAAAAACAAATTTGCAAACGCAGCTATGACATTTTAATTAGCATAGGATTCCAAGCCGAAGACATAATCTTCGATCCGAATATATTTGCTATTGCCACCGGTATCGATGAGCACAACAACTATGCGGTCGACTTTATCGAAGCCTGCAAATACATTAAAGCAGAGCTCCCTGGCGCCCTAATTTCAGGTGGGGTGAGTAATGTCTCCTTCTCTTTTCGCGGCAATAATCTCGTGCGCGAAGCCATCCACTCAGTCTTTCTCTTTCACGCGATCAAAGCAGGCCTGACGATGGGCATCGTTAATGCCGGCCAGCTAGCCGTCTATGACGATATTCCTGTCGACCTGAAAAAGGCCGTAGAAGACGTAGTGCTTAATCGAACAGCGGATGGCACAGAACAATTAATGACAGTCGCTCAGAACTACAGCGGTACTGGCGGCATCATCGCTACCGAAGACCTGGCTTGGCGAGAGCAGAACGTGGAGAAACGTTTAGCCTATGCGCTGGTTAAAGGCATTACTAAATTTATCGAAGAAGACACCGAGCAAGCGCGACTGAACGCCGAACGTCCGATTCATGTCATCGAAGGCCCTCTCATGGATGGCATGAACGAGGTTGGCGACCTCTTCGGCAGCGGCAAAATGTTTTTGCCGCAAGTGGTTAAAAGCGCGCGCGTAATGAAACAAGCGGTGGCTTACCTCCTGCCTTATATCGAAGCCGAAAAACAAGGTGGTGAGGTCAAAGCAAAGGGCAAAATACTTCTCGCAACGGTGAAGGGAGATGTACACGACATCGGTAAGAATATCGTTGGTGTTGTTCTAGCATGCAACAATTACGAGATTATCGATCTCGGCGTTATGGTACCCGCTGATAAAATCCTCAAGACAGCGATCGAAGAGAATGTGGACATCATCGGCTTGAGTGGTCTCATCACGCCTTCGCTCGATGAAATGGTCCATGTTGCCTCTGAAATGCAGAGACTCGATTTTAACGTACCGTTACTGATCGGAGGGGCCACTACCTCGAAAGCGCACACCGCAGTAAAAATCGAGCAGCATTACAAAAACGATGCGACGGTCTATGTCTCTGACGCATCAAGGAGTGTCAACGTTGTCAGTACACTCCTGAACGAGGCCAATAAGCCCAATTTTGCCAACGATCTTCGTAACGAATACGCAATGATCCGTGAACGCACTGCTAACCGAAAGAGTAAGCGGGAGCTCGTTGATTACCGCGCTGCAAACCGTGCGAGCCTGAAGCTCGATTGGGATAGCTACACGCCTCCAACGCCTGCGTTTACTGGCACAAAAGTTCTCGAAGATTACCCTCTTGAGAAACTCATCGACTACATCGATTGGACACCGTTTTTCATTACTTGGAGTCTCGCAGGTAAATACCCTGCAATTTTAAGCGACGAAAAAGTTGGCGCTGCTGCACGGGACTTGTTTAAAGACGCACAAGAAATGTTAACTGAAATTGTGCAACACAAACTGATCACAGCACGAGCTGTCTTTGGTTTTTGGGAAGGCAACAGTGTCGGCAATGATGTACACCTGGGCGCCTCCGCAGATAATAAAAATATTCATTTTTTGCGTCAGCAAATGCCTAAGCAGGACGATCAACCTCACCTTTGTCTAGCGGACTTTGTCGCGCCCAAAGAATCGGGTAAATCTGACTACCTAGGTGGTTTCGCAGTCACCGCTGGCATAGGCGCCGAAGCGCTCGCAAAGCGTTATCAAGATGACAACAATGATTATGCCTCTCTCATGATCAAAGCCTTAGCCGACCGACTCGCCGAAGCCTTTGCGGAGCATCTTCACGCCCGCGTAAGGGCAGAATATTGGGCCTATGCACCGGACGAGAGCCTGTCCACAGAGGAGCTGATTAGCGAGCGCTATCGAGGCATTCGTCCAGCGCCGGGCTACCCCGCTTGTCCTGAGCATTCTGAGAAAGAGACGCTCTTTTCGCTTCTCGACGCGGAGAAGGAGATTGGCATCGCTCTCACCGATAGCTACGCGATGACGCCAGCTGCAAGTGTAAGCGGATACTATTTTAGCCATCCGGACGCACGCTATTTCTCAGTGGGAAAAATAAGTGGCGAGCAGGTTGAAGACCTTGCATCCAGAAGCAGCAGAGACTTTACACTGCTCAGCCGGCTGCTCGCCCCCAACCTAGATTAACCAACTACCGCACAGGTAGAGGAAAAAGTCGATGTACAGATATGACGGTTATGACGCTACGATGCTCGAAGAACGCGTTATACAATTTAGGGGCCAGACGAATCGCTATCTCGAAGGCAAGCTCACCGATGCCGAATTTCTTCCCCTGCGTTTGCAAAACGGACTCTATGTTCAGCGTTTGGCGCCGATGCTCCGTATCGCTGTTCCCTATGGCATGTTGTCGGCTCGGCAACTGAGAAAGCTCGCTTTTATTTCTTCGCATTACGACAAGGGGTACGGACATTTCACTACTAGGCAAAACATTCAATTCAACTGGCCAGCATTAGAGGATGTCCCCGATCTTCTGGCTCATCTTGCTGAGGTTGAAATGCATGCGATACAAACTAGTGGCAATTGCATCCGCAACACGACGACTGATCAATTTGCTGGCGTCGCAATAGATGAGATCGAAGACAGCAGACCTTATTGCGAAATCATTCGGCAATGGTCAACTTTTCATCCGGAATTCGCTTATCTGCCGCGCAAATTCAAAATCGCGGTGTGTGGTACACAAGAAGACCATGCGGCTACGCAGGTTCACGATATCGGTCTCTATCTTCGCAAAAATGAAGCTGGGGAGACTGGCTTTCAGATCCTTGCAGGAGGTGGCCTTGGACGCACTCCAGTTATAGGGCAAGTGGTCTTTGATTTCATCGAACGGCATGACTTGCTTAGCGCTTTAGAAGCCATACTTCGCGTGTATAACAGAGAAGGACGTCGTGACAACAAGTATAAAGCGCGAATTAAGATACTTGTTCGGGAGACAGGATTAGAGACATTTCGCGAGAAAGTAATGCACGAATGGGAACAGCTTCGTGGGGGAAGTCTCACTCTCACCGATGCCGAAATTGAACGCTGCAAAAGCTATTTCCAAGAACCGGCCTATAAAGCACTAGAGCCAAACCCCGCGTCATTGCGCGAGGCGTTGGCCCGGGATGTACTCTTTGCGAGTTGGTTTAGTCACAATGTTACTCCGCATAAAAAACCGGGTTACGCCGCTGTAGCCATCAGTTTCAAAAAGACGGGTTACGCGCCGGGAGATGTCAGCGAGGAGCAACTTAACGCACTAGCTCATCTCGCAGAACGGTTCAGTTTTGGTGAGGTTCGCGTGACTCATGCGCAAAACGTAATTCTCGCAGATGTCGAAGAAAGTGAACTCTACAATCTCTATCAAAGCCTCGCTCCAGATTCGTTACAAGCGGACAACTTAAATAAACTCAGCGACATTATCTGCTGTCCAGGTGGGGATTTCTGTGCGCTTGCAAACGCTAAATCGATACCAATCGCCGAGGCAATCCAGCGTCAGTTTGATGACCGCGATCTACTAGCAGACATAGGTGAGGTTTCATTGAATATCTCAGGCTGTATGAATGCCTGCGGACATCACCATGTCGGCAATATAGGCGTGCTTGGAGTCGATAAAAAAGGCGAGGAGTTTTATCAGGTCTCAATCGGTGGTTCGTCCAAATGCGAAGCGAAGCTTGGTAAAATCCTCGGCCCTTCTTTTGCACAAACCGACATACCGTCTGTGATTGCAGACCTTGTGAGCGTCTACCGAGAGATGCGTTTAGCAGACGAAAAATTTATCGATACGGTAGAGCGCGTCGGCGTCGATCCGTTTAAAAAACGTGTTTACGAGAAGGACCAATAATGACCAGTTTGATCCGCAACAGAAATGCAGTCCCAAACGAATGGGCACTTCTGCAGTCAGCATCTGGCCCGGATGCGTTTTCGGCATTAAGAGGTCGAAAGGTCTTATTGCCACTCGAACTCATTCTCAGCGAAGAAGACGAGGCGAGAGCGCAGTTAGGTGCAATTGGGGTATGGTTGGACTCTCATCAGGACCTCGCAAGCATTGAAAACAGAATAGCCGACTTCCAGCTAATCGCGCTTAACTTTCCTGTGTTTAGCGACGGACGTCCATTTTCACTCGCTCGACGTTTACGGTTGGACTTAGGTTTTACTGGAGAAATCAGAGCGATCGGCGATGTCTTGCGCGACCAACTCTGTTTTTTAGAACGCTGTGGATTCGATTCTTTTGCGCTGCGTAGCGACCAAGACGTAGATGAATGTTTGTCTGCTTTCGATGACTTTAGCTCAACGTATACTGCCACAGCATTGAACCAAGAGCCTATATTTCGGCGGCGATAAATCAGATCGCCGCCGAGGGTTGAGTCTTACGCGCGCAGATCGAGCACATAGCGGCCAATCGCGCCACCGGCAAGAACCTTAGCGAGTACAGCCGGCAATTCAGCGAGGACGATAGTCTCCGCCAGCGAATCTATATCAGTAAAGGCCCACTCGTTCGCGAATAGGTTCCATATCTGCTGTTTTTGGGCCAATGGCAGTTCAACGGAGTCAACCCCAAGCAGATTGACGCCGCGCAAGATAAACGGCAACACCGTAGCGCTAAGCGCCGGGCTATCTACCAAACCACAGGCGGCCACACTGCCACCATAGCTTAGGCTTTTAATCACGTTGACAAGTGTTGCTCCTCCGGCAACATCGACCGCAGCGGCATAGCTTTCTTTTAGCATTGGTCTTGGGTTTTCTTCGGAGAAGGCCTCACGTGAGATGACCTCCGATACGCCGAGAGCCGTCAATTTCGCTGCTTCTGCTAATTTCCCTGTGCTCGCCACAACCTCAAAGCCCAGTTTCACAAGTAAGGCACAAGCAATGATTCCTACACCGCCGGTAGCGCCTGTTACTAGCACTTTCCCTGCTTCGGGTGTAATGCCATTGAGTAACAGCTTATTTACGCAGAGCCCTGCAGTAAGGCCTGCTGTACCGAGCACCATAGAGTCGTGCAAGGATAAGCCGACGGGTAATTTAGTAACCCACCCACCGGGCACGGTCACTTGTTGCCCAAATCCGCCCGCAGTATTCATGCCCAGATCATATCCTGTGACGACAACCTCATCGCCTACGGCAAAATTCGAATCAGTGCTTGCGAGAACTGTACCTGCTGCATCAATACCTGGCACGTGTGGATATTCTCGAGTGACAGCCTTGCTGCCTGAGGCTGACAGGGCATCTTTGTAGTTAACTGACGAATAATGCACCTCTATTGAAACACTCCCCTCAACAAGTTCTAACGCGCTTTTCTCAACTATCGCGCCCACAAATTTTTTCTCTGTCTCTTCCCTTACTTCGAATGCTTTATATGTGCTCACTTGTTGTTCCTCATTTAGTAGTCAACGATAATTAGACTTAGCGACTAGAAGCGCTCTTATTATTGGTTTCACTGAAAGTCTTTTGATCTGTCAGCCGCAAGTAGTTTGTTAGCAGCACGAGCAACGCCTGCCTCAACCGCCGCACCTAGTTTGTCCTGCAATGTTTGCTTGAACTTGTAATTCACCTCGAAAACATCTGCGTCTTTGCATGCGCGAACCAACACGTCATCGCTGGTATTTAGCTCGTCTACCAAATAACGTTCCTTGGCTTGCATACCAACCCATGTTTCGCCGGTCGCTACGCGACTTACGTCTACTATGGGCCGGTGCGATTTAACCCATTGTTTAAAGATTTCATGAATATTTTCGACGTCTTCTTGTACTTTCGCTCGGCCTTTGTCGGTGATTTCACCAAACGTGCTGAGCGTACGCTTATATTCACCTGCGCTGATTACCTCATAGTCGACTTCGTTCTTTTTCAGAATTTTGTGGAAATTAGGCAACTGAACCACAACGCCGATAGAGCCGATAATAGCAAAAGGTGCTGCGACGAGTTTGTCGGCTAGGCAGGCCATCATATACCCACCGCTTGCCGCGACTTTATCAACACAAATCGTTAATGGAATTTTTGCGTCTTTGATTCGTTGCAGTTGGCTTGCCGCGAGTCCATAGGCATGCACCATGCCACCGGGGCTTTCTAGCTTCAGAATTATCTCATCACAGGGCTCGGCGATTGAGAGCACGGTGGTAATTTCCTCACGCAGCGAACTGACTTCTTCGGCAGCAACGTCCCCATCAAAGTCCAAAACATAGATCCGCTTGCGCCTGCTTGGCGCATCATCAAGGCGTGCGTCGTTTGAAGATTTATTCTCAGGGATAGCGGCGTTGGCCCCCTGACTAGATTCGCCTTTCGGCTTAGCCTTTTCCTTAGCTTTTTCTTTCGCTTTGTCCTTGGCTTCTGCTTTGGCTCGCTTGGTTTCTGCTTTAGCCTCTTCTTTCTCTCGCTTGCTGCGCGCCTTATTGTCCAGCTTAAGAGTCGCAGGATCGATAACCTCTTCGCGCACAGCATCGTGAAGATCTTCTAAATGGTCGTTCAGACGTTCGATGACAATTTCGCCGCGTTTGCTCGCCCGTCGCTGACGGCTCCCAGCCGCTGCTATGGCGCCTATTACGAGAACGATTGCCACGACGATTGTCGCTGCTTTAGCCAAAAACATGCCGTATTGAATTAGGTATTCCAAGTGTTTGCCTCATGATTAAGCGACAAAAAACAATCGCAGGGTGTGTGCGAAATCGCTAGGTATTAAGAAAATGAGAGATCAGTTTTCCGGCAACGCTTATACGTGCGGAAGGGATATTCGGAAGATCGTCGGCCCCAAACCATTGAGCATCGGCTATTTCGCTTGGTTCAGGATTGATATCGCCGCTTTCGTATTGTGCGATGAAACCAAGCATAAGCTGAGACGGAAATGGCCACGACTGACTGGAAAGATACTCAATCTTGCCTACGTGGACACCCACTTCTTCGAACACTTCGCGCTTCACGGTATCTTCAGGTGACTCCCCTACTTCCATGAATCCGGCCAAACAAGAATAGAAGTCAGCGTTATGACGCGAGCTCTTAGCCAGCAGCATCTTATCTTCGCGTACTACGAGCACGATCACGCAGGGGTTGATTCGAGGATAATAGTGCCGTTCGCATGGTTTACAGACCAGCGCCCTTTCATTGGGATGCGGCTGGGTTAGACCGCCACAGCTGCCACAAAATTTATGTCCGGTCAGCCATTCTTCAAGCTGATTGGCCACGCCTGCTCCCATAAAAAATTCTTTGGAGTCTGAAAGCAGCATGCTTCGTAATGATCGCAGCTCTGCACTGGGGAGCGCACCGAGAGGTGAAGAATCGAGGTATGCAGCGACCAGATCCGAACCTGACTCCTGAGGAATTCGGAGGAGTTGAGCGTCGATTATTACTTCAGGATTGATGGTCTCAATACTCCAAGTTGTCAAAAGACCATCGCAGACGATCTGACCTTCGAAGAAAAGAATAAACGTGTCTTCCAATCGTATGTGTTGAGGCGTGAGAAAAAACGGCCTAACTTCTTGCGCAGTATCGAGCATGTTTGGTCCTGTTGTGTGCGGAGTTATAATCTTCGAGCTAAGAAAATGTGAGCCTCGCCGTCCGCTTAATTAGTATTAAGGCTTAACCACAGCGCGCCATTGGCACTTTCTGAGTCTATTTCGGTAAGTCGGTCTTGATGTGCTTGCAGTTCACTCGCGCTCGCCTTAACTACCTCGAGTGCCGGTCTCTTCTTGGACGTTCTGAGCCTTCTATTCTCGACTTCTTGCTCAGAACTTTCTTCTTCTTTTAAAAGCAAGTTGCGCTGCCCACTCGTCATAACAAGATAAACATCTGCAAGAATTTCAGCATCGAGCAAGGCGCCGTGAAGCTCACGCTGTGTATTATCGACGCCATAGCGTTTACAGAGGGCATCGAGGCTATTGCGTTGCCCCGGATGCTTTTGCCGCGCGAGAACTAAACTGTCGAGCACGTTACAGAAACCGTCGAGAGATGCACGACTTGAGTCGCTCCGCTTTAGCTCTGCATTTAAAAAGCCCATATCGAAGGGAGCGTTATGAATGATAAGTTCGGCGCCGGCTATAAAATCGAGAAATTCGGCCTCTATCTGATAAAAACGCGGCTTATCAGCGAGAAACGCAGGGGTTATGCCATGCACCTCCATCGCACCCGCGTCAATATCCCGATCAGGATTAAGATAGCAATGGTAGTGGCGTTTCGTTTGCTTTCGATTGATGATTTCGACGCAGCCGATCTCAATTACCCGGTGACCCTGTGCAGGGTCTAAACCTGTTGTTTCTGTGTCTAGTACTACTTGCCGCATTATCTTTCCTGCTTGTGGTTCGTTAAGCCGATGCGCGAAGTTCTTCGATGCCCTGATTAGCGAGTTCATCGGCTATTTCGTTTTCTCGATGTCCGCTATGGCCCTTTACCCAGTGCCACTCGATTTGGTGACCACCTGCGGCAGCGTCTAAACGTTTCCAAAGATCAACGTTCAATACAGGTTTCTTCGCCGCGGTTTGCCAATTGCGCCGTTTCCAGTTGGCGAGCCATTCGGTCATGCCTTGTAAGACATATTTCGAATCGGTAGTTATCGACACCGAGCAAGGCTCGGTTAGCGCTTCTAGGGAACAGATTACTGCCATCAGCTCCATTCTATTATTGGTCGTCTCCGCTTCGGCGCCGAAAAGTCGCTTTTCAGTTTCACCGAAACGCATGAGCGCACCCCAACCGCCTACGCCGGGATTGCCTTTGCAGGCTCCATCTGTAAAAAGTTCTACGTATTTGGGCATTCAGTCCTCACGGTCAGCGTTGATTTTATCTATATCGAAACACGCTTTCCATGATACCCCAGACTGACTCGAATGACCCTGTAGAGTCGATGGTACACCGTGAATAGGCGTTGGCAGTGGTCGTCTCCATTTAAGCGCACTCGGTGTTAGCGGACGACTTTGCTTGATGCCGACAATAATATTGCTTGCCCCGAATGGACTCTTGAATTTCAGCCCCCAGTTCTCCATTGATTCAGCGAGCCGTTTTAGGCGTACGCCAGTCTCTGAAAATTGCAGAGGGAATTCATGCATTGCGCTAAAACTAATGAGCTCCTGCACATCGAGCACGCCAAGCCAATCGATCAGTCGGCTAGGATGTCTGAACCTGCCTTCCCATGGGGCCTGCCTAGATTCTGCGCCACGCAGGGGTATCGCGGAACAAAGTAGCCTCTTCAGCCCCCACAAACTCAAGGGCTGGAAAGTAATGAGCACAATGTGACCTCCGGGCCGCAAAACCCTCACGGCTTCCCTGAGAACCGCACGACTGGACGCCGTGAATTCTAACGCGTGGTGTAGAACAACGACATCGATAGACTCATTTTGTAGTGCGAGCGCGCAAGGGTCAGAGAACAAACCGACGTTGTTGCCAACATCCCCTGCGTCGCTTCGGTTACCGAGGACGATTTTATGCGTGATAGGGCTCGATTCAATCATGCCTGCGTTTTTGCGAGCGCCTATGAAAAGAAGGTGATAGCCAAAAAGCTTTTCGAGCAATGGTGCAATACTGCGCGTCTCTGAGGCGATGAGTCTTGTGCCAAGGCCGCTCGCATACCAAGAGGCCAAAGCAGTCTGATTATCACAATCTGAACGCTGCTGCGGTTGTCTGCTTGAACTCAGCGATTTGCCGGCGATGATGAGCCGCCTGATCGCATGCTTAGAGAATTTACTGCCCACCTCGCCCCCTTTTGCCGCGGAAAGACCAATGCCCACTCTTCTTTGTTGTAATCAACGGCAATCCTTATATCATAGGCACTGTTAGAAAAACGACCCGCAATAAGCCTTGCGGACTAGACGAGCGCTACGCTCAAATAAAAGAGAGTCTTGCCAAAAATGATTAACCAAATTAAGGCGTTACCCGCATTTGACGACAATTACATTTGGAGCCTTTTAGGTGATGATAACAAGACCCTCTGCGTTGTAGACCCGGGCGATCCTACCCCTGTGATTAAGATGATCGAAGAGCAGTCCCTAACGCTTGGCTGCATACTTATTACACATCACCACCCCGACCACACTGGTGGGATCGCAGAACTGACGGCGAAATATTCTTGCAAGGTTTATGGCCCCGATAATTCGAGCATTGCTGGTATCACCGATACAGTAAAAGAAGGGGATGAATTCACCTTGTTTGGCGAGACTGTAAGCGTATTAGAGGTGCCTGGCCACACACTCGATCATATTGCATTCGTTGTTGGCCCAAACGCTGCGGGTGGAAAACCTACTAGGCTTTTTTCCGGCGATACACTATTTGCAGCTGGCTGTGGCCGTCTTTTCGAAGGCACCCCAGCACAAATGACGGATAGCCTTGCCAAACTGACTGCATTGGGCCCAGAAACTCAGGTTTACTGCACACATGAATACACCCAAGCCAACCTCAAGTTTGCTATCGCCTGCGAGCCTGGCAATCTAGTAACACATTTGAGAATAGCCCAAGTCAGCGCTTTGAGAGAGCAAGGCGAAATCACGCTCCCGACTACTATTGGTTTAGAGCTTGCGAGCAACCCCTTCCTACGCTGTTCTAACCAGCAGATCATAGATTCTGCACAGTCTTTTTCGGGGATTAAACCGTCTGATGACGTCGCTACCTTTGCAGCCGTTCGCGCTTGGAAAGACGAATTTTGATATCGCCCCACCTCTCATCGATAACACTCTGCAGTAAGCTCAAGACTATAACTGAAGTGGCCACGCGCCCGATTTCTTTATTATTACTGAGCTTTTTGTTTGCCTCCTGCTCGTCTCTGCCCCCCTCTTCGCAGGTCAGAAGTAATACGGGTCTCGGTGCGCCTGAACAGATCATCCCTGATGCATCAGCCACGCCTTCTCTCCCGGCCCCGCGAGACAAACTTTCGCCGGAAGATCCCACAGATGTTTGGGAGAGATTGAGAAACGGTTTTACTCTCACAGTTAATTATGGACATCCGAGCGTTGCTAGGCAGCTTAAACGATATCGCCAACAGCAAGATTATTTCGACCTAGTGAGAGACAGGTCTCAACCGTTTCTTTTTGAGGTTGTTGAGCAGGTTGAGCAGCGAGGATTACCGCTTGAGCTAGCACTCATACCCTTTGTTGAGAGCGCGTTCAATCCGGATGCTTACTCGCATCGAAATGCCGCCGGGCTCTGGCAATTCGTTTCTGCAACTGGGCGCAGTTATGGACTAGAGCAAACATGGTGGATAGACGAAAGACGAGATCCGATGAAGGCGACAAGGGCCGCGCTCGACTATTTAGAAAGCCTTTATGACGAGTTCGATCAGGACTGGCTTCTTGCGCTAGCAGCCTACAATACTGGGAGCGGTAATGTACGCCGTGCTCTACGCAAGCAAAGAAAAACAACTAACGATCAGGGCTATTCTCGTTTCTGGGAGCTTAAACTGAGCGGAGAAACACGTGATCATATCCCTCGAATACTCGCCCTTGCGCTCGTAGTTGAAAATCCTAAAGAACATGGAATCGAACTTCTTCCTATTGCTAACAAAAAATACCTCTACCCTGTCACTCTTTCAGCACAAATCGACTTAAGCCTGGCTGCCCGCCTCGCAGACATAGACCTAAACACGCTTAAAAGCCTGAACCCTCAGTATCGCCAATGGGCTACGCCGCCAGACGATTCAAGAGAGCTTTATCTCCCTGAGAAAGAAAGCGCTCGCCTATTTAAAGTCCTTCTCACTATGGATGAATCGACACTGATTACGTTTGATCGCTACAGCATAAAATCTGGCGATACACTTGGCGCGATTGCGCGCAAATTTGGTACGCGGGTTGACGTGCTACAGCGCGCAAACAGTCTAAACGGAAGCAGAATTATAGCTGGCGAATCCTTACTAGTCCCGCGAGGAGAGGTAAGCGACTTTTCTCCACCCAACATAAAGAACAACGATGTAAGTAAAATTGCACCGCCTAGTTACACTGTTCGGCGCGGAGATAATCTCTGGTCAATTGCACGCCGCTACAATCTATATTCGGCTGATATTGTGCGATTGAACAATTTGAGCGATGGCGAAATATTACAACCGGGGCAAAGATTGCTACTACGCAATGCCAGAGAAAATGCAGTTAGTACGACAAATAGCGATTGATCGCCATTAAGCGCTCTTCAGCGATACAGGCTGATGTTAAGAATAAATAAGCAAACACGCCCAATTTAGACATGGTCAGTTAGCTGAGAATAAAAAGAGAATATTATGACAGCGATTTCTACCCAGACGGGCACTGAGTTTTTTGGGCACCCGAAAGCATTAGTCATCTGCTTCCTTACGGAGATGTGGGAGCGATTTAGCTACTATGGCATGCGGGCGCTGCTTATTTTTTATCTCACCCAGCACTTTCTCTTCAGCGACGAAGTGGCTGCCGGAATATTCGGTTCCTATATTTCACTCGTCTATATCACGCCCGTTTTAGGTGGCATTATTGCAGACCGCTATTTGGGCGCCAGTAAAGCCGTCATTCTTGGCGCGATTCTGCTCGTTGCCGGCCATCTGGGAATGGCTTTAGAAGGCACGCAAGCTATTGAGAGAATGGGGCCAGGGGGCAGTGAAATTGAAAGAGACCCCTTCTATCTTCAAACATTCTATTTTTCACTCGGCCTTATTATTGTTGGTGTTGGATTTCTAAAAGGGAATATTTCTACACTCGTCGGGTCGCTTTATGACCGCGAAGACCCTCGCAGAGATGGAGCCTATACCCTATTTTATATGGGAATTAATCTTGGCTCTTTTTTAGGGGCAATCATTTGTGGATTTTTACTCCAGTATAAAGGCTTCAGCTGGGGCTTCGGAGCAGCTGGGATTGGCATGCTTGCGGGACTTGTCGTTTTCATCAGAGGACGGCATTTGTTCGGCGACGCAGGGCTACCAAAGCGGCCCGAGCAACTCGCGCGAAAGACTCTAGTTGGCCTAAGTACAGAGTGGTTGATCTATGCAGCCAGCCTTTTCGCGGTTTTCATTTGCTGGCAACTAATGCAGTCGCCTGCGATTGTCGGCGGGCTTCTTGGCACCTCTTTGGTGCTCGCAGTCGGCGCAGTTGTCTTCTATTCTTTGACTCAATGTGAACCGATAGACCGCGATCGAATGCTCGTTTGCTTGTTCCTAATGAGTTATCAGGTAATTTTCTGGTCGCTTTTCGAACAAACAGCGAGTTCGTTAAGCCTCATGACTGATCGTAATGTGGATCGCGTTATTCTCGGCTTTGAGATTCCAGCTGCTGCGTTTCAATCGATCAATGCCTTTTTTATTATCACGCTTGCGCCACTATTCAACTTCCTGTGGATCACGCTAGCACGGCGCGGATGGGAGCCTTCAACTCCGACTAAATTTGCGTTGTCGCTGATTCAGCTTGGCCTCGGTTTCCTGCTCCTCGTTTATGGCGCAGGACTTGCAACAGACCCGACCCAGGTTGCCGTTATCTGGATTGTGCTTCTCTACCTTTTGCATACCACCGGCGAGCTCTGCATCTCGCCGGTTGGGCTTTCGATGACCTCTCGCCTTTCAGTCCCTGGAGTGGTCGGCATGATGATGGGCTGCTGGTTTTTAGCCTCCGCGGCTGGTAATTACGTCTCTGGTACTATTGCAGCGATGACAGGTTCTGCGACGGTAGGTGGCGAAGTCGTCGATCCAGCTGCCGCGCTTCAAACCTATATGGACGTTTATCAGACTGCAGGCCTATATAGCATTGTCGTCGGTCTATTGGCATTGGCACTCGTGCCGATAATTAAACACTATATGCATGACGCATAACCAAGCAAAAAAATAAGTACAAATACAACAGCATAAGGAGTAGCTGCATGGGTTACATGAGCGGAAAAAAAGTCCTCATACTAGGGGTTGCAAGCAAACTTTCTATTGCCTCGGGCATTGCTGAAGCGATGCACAGAGAAGGAGCAGAGCTCGCGTTTACCTACCAAGGTGAAAAGCTGCACGATAGAGTCGTCAAATTTGCTGCCGGCTGGGATTCTGAGTTGGTTTTTCCTTGCGATGTAACCAGTGATGAGCAGATCGATGCGTTGTTCGAAGACCTGGCTAAGCATTGGGACGGGATCGATTGTATCGTGCACTGCCTTGCCTTCGCGCCAGGTAATGAGTTGGATGGAAATTATGTAGACGTAACCACGCGCGCAGGCTTTAGCCTCGCACATGAAATCAGCTCTTTCAGCCTTGTGGCTCTGGCCAAGGCGGGGGCGAAGATGATGGAAGGTCGCAACGGCTCTCTGCTGACACTCAGTTATCTTGGCGCTGTGCGCAGCCTGCCTAACTACAATGTGATGGGGCTTGCAAAAGCGAGCCTTGAAGCAAATGTCCGTTATATGGCCTCAGCGTTAGGCCCCAAAGGTATTCGAGTTAATGCGATTTCGGCCGGACCGATTAAAACTCTCGCTGCAGCAGGGATAAAAAGTTTTAGGAAGATGCTCGAACACAATGCCAAGCAGACACCTTTACGCCGCAATGTCACTATCGAAGAAGTTGGTAACGCCGCGAGCTTTCTCTGCTCAGATCTCGCCTCAGGTATAAGCGGTGAAATACTTTATGTCGATGGGGGATTCAACACCACCGCTATGGGATCGCTTGAGCAAGCAGACTAGCGGAAGTGAGTACTGCCTCGTCACTCGACTAGGCAGTACGATTTTCGCAACAAATTAGAACGTATCGCCATCAAGATCGCGCTCTGGTACTACGATATCGCCAGTCTCTCTCAAATTTGCGACAAACGCTCTCAGCTCACTACTGCCTAAGTCGCCAACCACACTCTCCCGCATCGCGCTTTTCTCTGCATCGGCCAACGCATCAAAGCTGCCTTCGGTAACTGAGGTAAGCTCAGCCATAACAAAAGTGCCATTCGTTAAGCTCAACTGCGAACGCGAAACGCTGCCGCTAGCAGGTGCGGGTAAAGCGAAAATAGACTCTATAATCTCTCTGTTCACATTGCTCTGAGTGCGACGGACCGCAACCTCTGAGCGCCACTGCAATTCGTTGTCTGCAAGGAACAGTTCAGTATCGCTGCCCGCCTCTAAGAGCGTCGCTAGCTCGTTCCCGAGTGCAGTTACTGCGTCACGCTCCATCTGTGAACGTAAAGCTACGGCTATCTCAGGCTCTACATCGTCTAAGGGGAGAATGCCCTCTGGAGTGATCGTGTTCACTCTGAGGACAACTGCTCGTTCTTCGCCGATCTCGATCACGTCGCTGTTATTGCCATCGAGCATGACTTCATCCGAAAATGCGGCCTCCAAAATGCGAGGCTCAGAGAACAAACCACCACCACCGCTGCGATCGAAATCACCGCTGGTGAGAATATCGAGGCCGAGCTCGTCACTAAGCCGCTGCAAATCCGATGATTCGAAGGCCAAATTAGATAAATCAGATAAAGCGCCGGCAAATGATTGCTCAACTTGCGCTGATTTTAAATCACGCTCAATGCGCGCAGCCACTTCATCGAATGACTGAAAAACCGCCGAATTGTCTTCAGTAAGCTTGACCACGTGTATGCCAAATTCAGTCTCGACGGGGCCGGCTGTATCACCCACGACAAGACCTTCAAGCGCCTCTTCAATCTCACTTGGGAATGCACTACCGTCGCTAAAGCCTATGTCTCCGCCTTCTTCTGCCGACACTTGGTCACTCGATAGTTCTAACGCAAGAGACTCGAAGCTCTCGCCTAGATTCAGTCGCTCGATAGCGGCCGTCGCTGCCTCTATTGCTTGATCAACCGACAGTGTCGAACCCGTTTCGAACAAAATATGTGACGCTCGTTTTTCAGCCGAACCTTCGAAGCTACTGCGCTCAATCTCATACTGAGCTTGAACTGCTCCTTCTTTCAGCTCAATCGCATCCGCAAGACTTGTCTTATCGAGAACAACATAATCGACAGTCACACTCTCAGGGCGGACGAAGCGTGCCTGATTTGACTCATAGTAAGCGGCAATTTCGTCACCAGTAATGGGTGTGCCTAATGTGCGAGTACCGGGCGGAATAGTTAGATAACGGAAATCTCTTGTCTGGGCGCTTAGCGACGCTAGTGTCTGGAGCTCAGACTCTGTGGCAAACCCTGATGAAGAATAGGCATTAACGACCTGTGAAAGAAGCATCTGACGACTGAGTGCGTCTTTGTAAGACTGGATTGAAAATCCTTGGCTATTCATCGTTCTCACCGCGAACTCTGGTTCGAAACGACCACCTACTTGGAAATTAGGATTATCGATAATTGCTCGGTCGATGCGTTCAGCCGAAATACCCAATGCTGCAGCCTGAGCTGCCTGCCGCAGCAAAGTCTCCTCTACTATCTGGTTGATCGCGATTTGCTCGAGCAAAGACTGATCGATGCCCTCTGCGCTACCTCCGATGGAATTGATAAGCTCTTGAACACCCTGCTGCAATTGGAAATCGCTAATTTCTTCGCCGTTTACTTCGGCAATTCCTGGCGCACGCGTGAGTCCACCAATAATCGATTCAGCCCCGAAAAGGACAAAAATAGCGACGATTAATCCTATGATGACCTTAGCGATGACACCTTGAGAGTTGTCGCGAATGTCTTGCAGCATGGTAAGTCCTATCCTTAATGAATTTTTGCCAATGATACGTGATATCAAGCCTAAGCCGAAGCGTGATTTTAGCATCATATAACGACAAAGGGCGCATCAATGATGCGCCCTTTGTCGTTATAACCTAGCCTTGGCCAGATTAGAAACCGTTACGTGTTTACGGCGTCTTTTAAGGCTTTACCAGCTTTGAAGCTTGGTACGCGAGCCGCTTTGATCTCAATGGCTGCACCGGTCTGTGGGTTGCGACCTGTGCGGGCTGCGCGGTGCTTTGTCGCAAATGAGCCGAATCCAACCAACACTACAGGGTCTTCTTTTTTGAGCGAGTCTGTAATCGCATCAATCATGGCGTCAATTGCACGGCCCGCTGCTGCTTTAGGTAGGTCCGCACTTTCTGCTACAACGTCTATGAGTTCTGATTTATTCACAATATCCCCTTTCCTTACATTATTTATGATTTTATGTTTTGTAATTTTAAATAGTTCGCAGCAAAAATGGGTTAATGTTGCGTAAATTATTTCCAAATCATGGTAACCGAAGCGGAACTATTATACGACACAAAAAAACACGCTAATAGGCTTGAACGCCACGAATTCTGTATTGTTATACCAATAGCCGAAATCCGGTGTCAACTAAAAACAACACATAAGAAATCGCAGAAGGAAAAGCCTACTAACTGCGAAAAATGCAAACGAAACGACTATTTAAATTTTCTAATGCCGCTCTAAGTTGCCAGCCTCAGACGTAGCACCTTGCTTTTCCGTTACCTTCGCCGCAGCAATCGCTTCTAGAGTTAACGGTGTCGGCTGATGCTGCAATGCCACCTCTAGCACCTGGTCTATCCAGCGTACCGGCACTATTTCGAGGTCCGCCTTAATGTTGTCAGGAATCTCGGCAAGATCACGCTCATTGTCAGCGGGAATCAGCACAGTTTTTATATTGCCTCGGTGAGCCGCGAGCAGCTTCTCTTTCAGTCCACCGATTTTTAAGACTTGTCCGCGCAGGGTGATTTCACCCGTCATTGCAACATCAGCGCGGACCGGAATCTCAGTAAGAACTGACACGATCGCTGTACACATACCGACACCAGCGCTTGGCCCATCCTTCGGTGTCGCACCTTCTGGCACGTGAATATGCAAATCGCGCGTCTCGTGAAAATTCGAAGGCAAGCCCAGCGAGGCACTGCGGCTGCGCACGACAGTTAATGCCGCTTGAATTGACTCTTGCATCACATCGCCGAGGGATCCTGTTTTAATAGTCTTCCCCTTGCCTTCCACAGCAATAGCCTCGATCGTAAGAAGCTCTCCTCCGACTTGCGTCCAAGCGAGCCCGTTAACTTGGCCGATATGATTCTCTTCTTCAGCCTTGCCGTAATCGTATTTTCTTACGCCGGAATACTCTTCGAGGTTATCCGCGTCGAGTTCGACTTTCGCATGGTTGCCCTTGAGAGAATTGTTTTTAACCACTTTCCGGCAAATCTTTGCGACTTCACGCTCAAGTCCTCGGACGCCCGCTTCTCGAGTGTAATAGCGAATGATGTCACGAATCGGCTGCTCGCTTATAGCGAGCTCTTCGTCTTTTACGCCATTATTCTTTTTCTGCTTTGGTACAAGATAGCGTTCGGCAATATTGAGCTTCTCTTCCTCGGTATAGCCAGGAATGCGAATAACTTCCATTCTATCTAAGAGCGCTTCAGGAATATTCATACTGTTTGATGTGCAGACAAACATCACCTCAGAGAGATCATAGTCGACCTCAAGGTAATGATCGTTGAAGCTACCGTTCTGCTCGGGATCTAATACCTCGAGCAGAGCAGAGGCCGGATCGCCACGATTATCCATTCCCATCTTGTCGATTTCATCAAGCAAGAAAAGCGGATTTTTAACGCCGACTTTCGATAGCTTCTGCATCAGTTTGCCCGGCAAAGAGCCAATGTAGGTGCGACGATGCCCTCGAATTTCAGCTTCATCGCGAACGCCACCCAGTGCCATTCGCACAAATTTGCGATTCGTTGCGCGTGCAATAGATTCGCCCAATGAGGTTTTTCCAACACCAGGAGGGCCAACGAGGCAGAGTATTGGCGCTTTCAATTTTTTAACG
>Ga0181599_1001465_pt1 | contig 22867 bp, 19 predicted proteins | sample 041ome_3_FD_148658 | JGI IMG/M metagenome (GOLD analysis project Ga0181599, IMG submission 148658) | Coastal salt marsh microbial communities from the Groves Creek Marsh, Skidaway Island, Georgia - 041405US metaG (spades assembly) | ecosystem: Environmental > Aquatic > Marine > Intertidal zone >...
AGCGCAGGGTTTGTCGAGTCCCCCCTCGTGTGCCTGGTCGTGATTGGTGAAAAATAGTCCTCGAGGTCTGTTCGCCATTCGTCGTCGCGACCGCGATGCGCACGCGTCGCGCGCGCGCCGCGGACGCCGCGGACGCCGCGGACGACGCGGACGACGCCTCTCGCGCGTCTCGCGCGCCTCGCGCGCCTCGCGCCGCGTCGAAAACGCCGTCGCGCGTCGGCACAGGGCGACGAGGGAGACGAACGGTTGCGCGCACCGATGCCGCGCGATGGTGGCTCACGCGCGTTCGCGCGCGGTTTCTCGCGCGCGCGTGCGATCGCGGCGCGGTCGTGCGAGAGGCGACGACGACGGTGTCGTTCGCGCGTGCGGTGCTCGTGCTCGCGGTGGCGTGCGCGGCGACGTATTTGAGGAATGTGCTGCGGTTCGACGCCGTGGTGCGCGCGTCGCCGGGCGGGGAGTGGTTGAACACGACAGTGCTCGCGAGGTTGCCCGCGCTCGAATACGGTGGGTTTCAGAACACGAATGTCAATGGACCTGGTGCGCGCGCAAAGGCGCGAGGCATGGCGCCAAAGCATCCGGTGGTGATCGTGCCGGGGTTCGTGAGCACCGGGCTCGAGTTGTGGTCGGGGCGAGCGTGCGGGAAGCAGTTCTTTCGACAGCGCATGTGGGGGACGCCCGCGATGGCGCGCGCGTTCTTTGCGAATATGCGGTGTTGGATGGAGCACATGCGCCTTGATCCAAATACTGGATTGGATCCGGAGGGTATAAAACTCCGCGCGGTACGCGGTTTAGAAGCGGTGGATTGGTTCGCGCCCGGCTATTTTGTCTGGGCGCGACACATCGAAGAGCTCGGCGAGCTCGGGTACGATGCCAATAATATTCACTCTGCGTCGTACGATTGGCGTTTGAGTCCGTTGCAGCTGGAAAAGCGCGATGGGTACATGACGCGACTGAAGAGCGTCATCGAGACGTTTACCGAGGTGCACGGTGAGAAGAGCGTGATATTGGCGCATTCGTACGGCGATACCGTGGCGAGGTACTTTTTCGATTGGGTCGAAACTCCCGTGTCAAAAGGTGGTGGCGGCGGCGGTCGACGATGGGTAGAGAAGCACGTCGAGTCGTATGTGGACATCGCCGGGCCGATGCTTGGCGTCGCCAAGGCGCTTCCGAGTTTGCTTTCGGGCGAAATGCGCGATACGACGATGCTCGGCGAACTCGAAGGGTTGCTTGGAGGTTTGCTTGATGTCGCCGTTGGACGCGTTATCGCTAGTCAGCTCAAAGAAGCGTGCGAAACCTTTCGCTCGTGGGGATCGGTATGGGCCATGCTCCCGCGCGGCGGCGCGGCGGTGTGGGGCGACAACGAACTCGGCTCGCCCGATGATGCCCCGGATGACGAGCGATTGAATTACTTTTTGCAAATACGCGCCGCAGGCGCGCCTCGACAAGAAGGTGTCAATCACACTATCGACAGTGCGCTTGATTTTTTATTCGCGACGATGCAGGAGAAGAATCCGCACAACGTTGCGGAATTCTCGCACGTGACGCATCCCAAGACGCAAGCGCAGCTGTTGCGTAATGACCCGTCGCTCGCGAATAAACGTGCAACAGATTTCGGGAATGCATTGACGCGGCCGTTGCCGTATGCGCCAAACATGAAGGTGTTCTGCTTGTACGGCACAGGTAAAGCATCCGAGCGGGCGTACGTGTACGAACATCACGCCACCGACACGTTGCGTCCATTTCAGTTGGATGTGCAATATCACGCGCGTGGAATTCAAAATGGCGTGCGGCAAGTCCATGGCGATGGTACCATCACTTTAGCTTCACTCGGGTACGTCTGCCGAAGCGTTTGGCGCACGAGCAAAAAATTGAACCCAGCGGGCGTCCCAGTCGTCACTCGAGAATACGCGCACGTCGCCCCTCAATCCGTCGCTTCCTTCCAAGGTAGAGCCGAAGGCGACCACATCAACATCATGGGCAACGAAGATATGATCGAAGACATTCTCGCCATCGTCGCTGGCCAGCACGACCAAGTCAAAGACCGCGTCGAAAGCGAGCTGGATGCTTTATCGGCTGAAATCGCGCGCCGACGCGCGCTCCACAAACCGCGCGACGTCAACGCGCACCCGAACGGCTCAGCGACCCCGGAATCGTACTAATCATAGATTTTTGTAACTTTACCTTGTATCCTTCACGCGATATTCGCGCACTTCAGGCTCGTCATTTCACCTCGCGCGCACGCCGGAGCGCTCCAGGCTCTTCAAGTCTCCAGCCCACATCATACCACGCCCCTCCGCATACCGCGCCGCGTGGACCTCTCGCGCGCGCCATGATGCGAACTCGCGTACACATACACACGCCGACCGCTGTCCCGGTCGTCCACGCGCGCGCGTCGTCTGCGCGCGTCGTCCACGCGTCGAATGCGCGCGTGACGTCACCGCTCGTGACGCCGTTTCGCGCGCGCTTATCCGCACCCACGCGCGCCATCGCGGACGTTGATCCAATGTCGAGCTACGACGGCACATCATGCGTGCTCACAGACCCGGACGTCGATCGTCGAAGCGTGGGCGAAGAGCTTCGGGCGCAGATAAAGGCTATGGGTGGGGCGCAAATCATGGATGCGCGCGACTTTGTGTCGACGCCGGCGCAACGGGCGCAATGCGCGGCGTTGTTTGGCTCATGCGCGGCGTTGGCGTTGAAAGGATTAGTATTGGCGAGCGTGGATGACGCTGGTTTCAATGACGTCGATGCGATGGCGATGGCGATAACCATTGGGTTGGCGTATTGGACGAGCGACTTGGGGACGGGTATTTTTCACTGGAGCGTGGATAACTACGGGAACAAGGACACGCCGTTGTTAGGTGGGGTCATCGATGCGTTTCAGGGACACCACAAGTACCCATGGACGATTACTAAACGTCAGTTTGCGAATAATATTCATAAGACGTGCTTGGCGCCGTTGGTGTTTACGGTGCCGACGTTGTTGTTTAACGACAAGCCGACGGATTTGGTCTTTGTCGGCGTGTTCACGTCACTCGTGGTGTTGAGTCAGCAGTTTCACGCGTGGAGTCACACGAAGAAGAGTGAATTACCTGAGATAGTTATAAAGGCGCAAGATTTAGGGGTGTTTGTGAGTAGACGCGACCACGGGCAACATCATAAATCGCCATTCGAGGGACATTATTGCATCGTGAGCGGGTACTGGAACCCAATCTTAGACAACAGTGGATTCTTCCGCAAGTTAGAAAAGGTGATTTACAACCAAACGGGCATCGCGCCGCGTTGTTGGTCTGATGACGTTGAATTTTTTGTGCAGGAAGATGCGCCCGAGGGCTTTGGTGACGGTGTGTTGTAACGGGCGAGGCGCCCCCCCCCTACGATTTGACCGATGCGAAGAAACGTGCGTTCCATACAAGCGCACTTGTACTCTATAGCTATGAATTGTTGAAGTTTTAATTACACAATTAGTGAAAGCGGCTTTATATGCATACATCATGATTCGTACAAAGGGGATTACAGCGTGAGGGTGTGTGCTTTAAGAGCGCGAAAGCGCTTCATCTATGACTCGAACGCAGTCGACGTGCGACAGGCGAACCGCGACATCGCGCGGACTCACCAGCTCATTAGTCTTCGAGTGATCAGTGTACAGATGATCGGCCTCCCACTGACCATCTTCTATGCACGCGCCGTGTGCTATTAACGTCGCGGCGCACGCTGCTTTCCCCCATTCGCACGCGCAAAACAACGCGCTCTTTCCGTTGAAGTACCGCGCGTCCAAATCCGCGCCCGCGTCTATGAGCACTTTCAACGTCTCCACATCCCCGCGCTTTGCGCACGCCATCAGCGGTTTCCAGCCTTGTCTACACCTCGAGCAATTCGCGTCGGCGCCCCATTGGAGCAAAGTGCTCACGCATCGAGCGCGGCGTCGGTTTGCGTCTGACTCATCGCTCTCGCCTCCGCCTCCGAAGTCCGCGCAACACGCCGCGAGCAAGACATCATCGAGCTCAATCGCTGTACCACACGTAAGCAAAACATCGAGCACGTCGGCGTGCATGTAACTTACGGCGGCACGTCCTGCGCGCGAGAGCGCCTCGGCCCACGTCTCCGCCACATCCGCCGCGCCTCGCTCAAACGCGTGGTGCACCAACGACTCTTCGTGCGCGCCACCGCCGCGGGTGACGGTGTAATGCTTGTCGAGCACCTTTTTCACCTCACGCGCGCGTCCCTTCGCGGCGGCGACCGCTAGGGCGGCGCTCACGTCGGCGTACGGCATGTCCACGAGCACTGTCAGCGCGTCCCACGTTTCATTCGCGGCGAGCGAGCGCAAGTCTTCGAGCCATTTCGCGCGGCGCGGATCGATTCTGCGCGCGTTCGTCGTCGGCACGACACGTCCGAGCGCATGCGTCGCGACGAGCGCGCGCGCGGGCATGCGTGCGAGCGAAAGGCACGCGTCGCGTACTGAGGACGGCGGTTAGCGTCTAGTCGAAAGCGTTGGAAAGTTGGTATTCAAATCGTCGTCTACTCTACTTGTATCACTTGTTCTTTGCATTTTCCGCGGCGTCGCGCTCGGCCTGGGCTTCCTCTAAGCCCTCGCAGTACGTCCATACGGTGGAAACTTCGCCGGCGATGACGGCGCGGATAAACGTCGCGCCGAGCACGCCCGGGACGATGTACAACAACGCCGGTTGCGCGGCGTTGAATACGTTCATCACGACAATCGTCGTGACGATGCCCATGACGTAACCAATCGCGACGGCTGGAAAATACTTTGGTACTTTATCCCCTTTCGCGGGTGGCGGCGCCCGAGATGTAGCTTTCGACGCCGATCGGGTCAACGCGCGCTTGGGCGCGGCGTGCGCCGCTACGCGCGCCGCGTCCATGCGTAGAATCATCGCCACGTACAACCCAGGAATGACGATATCGCCTAAACCTAACATACTAAACGGCTTATCCGCACCCGCGATCGCACTCGCCGCGACGCGGGGAAACAACAACTTGATTGGCGCGTCAAACGACCGCGCCACGCTCACCATCACCGGCGTACAAAACACCCAAAACACGTCGTACACGAACAATCCCGCGAGCAATATCGACCCAATCTGCACGCTGTCAATGGTCAAGTACTCGATGCCTTGCAATGAAAACGATAACCCCAGGGCGTTGTTCGCCAACCAGTGCTTCTGGGTTAAATACCAATACGAAAATCCTCCGGCGAGCGCCGTCGCGATCGCCTCCGCCGCCGTGCACTCGGCGACCCAACGCTCTTCGTTGAGCCATTTCACGCGAGGCACGACGAAGAGCGGATGAGAACGTAAATCTCGACTCAAAAACATGCACTTGTGCACGAGCGGGGTGATGACGGCGGAAATGGCGAATGTACCCAGCACGCCAAAGTACGCGCCGAAGACGACGTCGAGGAGTTCCTTTGGCAGAAACTTAAACGCCAAGAACGCGCCGAATAAGACGCATGAGCCGATGATGGGGAATCTCGCGGCGTCATCGCGGGTCATGACTTCACCCGAGCCCTCGCTCGCGGGCCGCACGGAGCGGTAGGCGCCGGCGATGACGGTGAGGGCGGCGACGCACGCGATGTTCGCGTTGGCATCCACGACGACGAAGAGCGGCGCCAAGGCGAGGGCGAACAACGCGAGGTGCGTGAACGGCGCAGCGATGGCCTCGCACGACACCATGTCGCGATCCGCGGTCATGGCGCGGACGCGGGGAGGCGAGGAATGACGTCCCGCGACGGGTCTCGGAGCCGCGAAACCAACCGACGCGCGCTAATCAGTATGTTACATCGAGTCTATCGCCTACCCGCGGCGTTCGCGACGCTCGGCGCGTGACTTTCGCGCCGCCTGACGCTCTCAGCGCGCCCCGACGCGGCGTTCGCGCCGGATTCAGCGCGCATCTGCGCCTCTTGCGCCTTGGCCAGCGCGTTCGTCGCCGACCGTCTCGCGTACGCCCACGCGCGCGCGAACGCATCACCCCCGATCGCACCCACGCGCGCGAATACCTCAGCTAATACGTCGTCTATTTTCCTCTCTCGCGCGCTGATAAAGGGCGCGAGGAAGCGATCGTAGACGTATAACGCGCCTTGCGTACGCGGGTGCCACAGATACACCGTAAACGCCACCTATGACGCGCGCACGCATGCGTCAGTCACGTTCGCGCGCGAAACACACACCGCACACGCGATCAACCGCGCGCGCACGCACCTTGCATTCGCGATAGAGCACCACGCGCGCGTCACACACGACATCCAACGCGCGCGCGCTCGCGAGCCAACACGCATTCACCGTCCAAAAGATGCACCACCCACGCGCGCTCGCGAGCGATTTCCGATCATGCTCGAGCGTCTTGAACGTCAAATACGCTGGGTAGAGGCACCCGAGCGCGAGAAGCGCCGCGTTCGTCGCGCCAGCGCCGAGCATCGAGGACGATGCCGATCGCCGATGGCTGATGGTCGTGTGCGAGAGTGACGCCACCGGCGACGCCATCGACCGCCATCGGCGTCGCGACGCGCGATGCGCGATGCGCGAGACGCGTGACGCGAATGCCAACGTCTGGCGCGCGCACGGGATCGACGTCGGCGCCGACGACGGCACAGACGCGCGCATTCGAGACGTGAATGTCGAGACCAAAAAAAACGCTTTTTTTTTGTGAAAAAAACGCCATTCAATGCCACGCGTGACGCGGCGATGTCGACGACGACGACGACGTGGGGGCCGTTCGCGCGGTTGAAGACGATGAAACGCGCGCGCGCGCACCACGACGACGCGTGCGCGGCATTCGCGCGGGATGCGTACGATGAAGCGGACGCGGCGTTTACGAGAGCGCTTGAGGTGGATCCGAGGTGTCATTTCGCGCTGTGTTCGCGCGCGCTGGCGCGGTTGAGGATGGGCGACGTGCGCGGGGCGTTGAAGGATACGCACATGTGTTTGCGCGAGGCGCCGGAATCGCCCAAGGCGTGGTATCGGCGCGCACAGGCGCTCGAGGCGGATGGACAAATGGCGGAGGCGATGAACGCGTTGGGCGAAGCCGAGCGACGGGACGCGTCGGCGGCGCATCGCCCGCAGCTCGAGCGTGCGATGAGTGATTTGCGTAAAAAGATTGAATTGATGAATGATGCAAACGTGCGCGAGTCGGTGGCGCGTAGCGAGGCGAGAAGAGCGATAGATGTGGCGGATGAAGACGCCGACGCCGAGCGGAGACGATTAGTCAAACGCGAAAAATGGGAGGCGAGCGAACGCGCGCGCGCTGATGGGCACCGAGACACCGCGCGGAAACTTAATTTTGACGAATCAGATGAGAATGTTGAAATTATTGACGCGACTGAGTACGACGATTGCGCTTCGGTGGACAGTGATGCGAGCGAGACGATGGAGTCGTACGACGCGTTTGGCCGAGCGTTGCGCATTCCGCGCCGAGTGACGAACTTTTCGAGCGTCATTCGACGACTGCGTACCTCTGTAGGCGCAAAACACACGACGGATATGATGTGTGAATTACGAAGGTATGGCAATTGTCAGATTGAAATTCCGCACAACCTTGATGCGATTGCAAAACTGAAAGACGTCGCGGATGCCATGGATGCGAGCGGTTTGCCACACGTAGTGCTTCCCGCATGGCGTGACGTCACAGAACCATGGCCCGAGACACTTGCAGACGCGCACCAGAACGTACAAGATGTCATGTGGTTGCTCGAAACCATCTCTCGCGTTGTCGTGGCCGCTATGTACGACGATGTCGGCATCGAACAGAGCGAATTAGAAGCGGCGCTCGATTCGCCGTTGCGTCACGTAGACGACTCGGCGGTGGACATTTCATCCTCAGCCCTCGTGCTTAGCGCAGATGACGACGTATTTAGCAACTATGGCTGCAGGCACGATGCGCTCGTGCGCGTGGACTGGCTCGAAGACGCCAAGGCTGTGGACGTGGACGCTGACGCGGACATCGGGGCGTTACTCGAATTCACCGTCGGCGCTTCGCTAGCGCGGCGGCTCGGTGGAGCGTTCATGGTTACCGATGATTTGCACCCGCGAGATCGTGATGGTGACGACGTCGATCCAGTGGAACACGTTCGTCTAAATCCCGAGCGCTCGCGCGTGGTATTCTTTTTATGCGCTAAAGCGTCGCGAGGAGAATACGAATAGACTTTTGTAACAACGCTTGTGAGTGATAAAAATAGCGCCATACATCGCCGCCATGGGCGCATTGACGCCGCCGATCGACGCACACGCGCGTGATGTGCTTAGCATCGCGTCGTCTCTCCGATCGACGCTGCGCTCACTCGACGCGCGTAAAGTCGACGCTCGACGAAGAGCCAGCGAGCGCGAAAGAAGCGCGTTGGACGCGGGCGTCGCAGCCTGGATGCTTCGTCGCCGCAAAGTCATGAAGAAAACGTTGAGTGAAAGTGCTCGCGAAGAATTGCGTGCGCTATTCAACGTCCTCGATTCCGACGGTGGTGGTGAAGTAGAGTTTGACGAGTTCGCTGAGGCTTGGTCCATGATGGCTGGCGGCGACCGCGCGCGCGACGAAGCAAGAAACGTCTTTTTCAATACCATCGACATCGATCGGAGTGGCACGATGGATTTCGAAGAATTTGTCAAACTCATGAATGATTTAGAATACGGCAACGCGTGTTCGGGAGGCGGTGCGTCGGAAATGTTGGCCAACGCTTCGCGAGCGTTGCAAACGCGCAAAGCTGTGAATGATTTCATCACGCAATGGACGCGCATCGGGACCACGAGCGCGTCGAGTGCGGCAAAGTGACGCAGATACATTTAATTCTGCATCGTTTTCGTTGCGCGCATCGTGCGTGAGCACCTCTAGGCGGCGCTGTGGTATCTCGCGCTCGACGTCGGTTGAAAACAATTCCATCGCGTCGTCGAGACGTCACAGTCTGGCGTGATGTCCACCTGCGCGGCGTGCGTCGTCGCGTACGACGACACACGAACATCATCCGTCACCGCCACGCGCGAGGGCGACATCATCTACCGCGCACGCGTAGCGCACGGCGACGCGGACGAAGCCGACGCGTCTTCGTGGGACGTCGTCGCGCGCGACTCCATCCCTCAAGGCGCCGCCGTCGTCGCCGTCGCGCTCACTGATGCCGCGCATGGGCGCATCATCGCCTCCGCGAGTTCAGCCGGCGATGTCACGTTCTTTCGCGTGTCGCACAGCGACGAAGGGTCGTCGCTCTCGCGCGTGGGCTACGTCGCGACGGGAACGCCGACGGGTGGAGTCGCGTTCGCTCCCGCGGGTTTGCGCGCGTTTCACGCCCCGACGCTCGCGTTTGCTGGCGCAGATGGTGTCTTGCGATTGTTTGCTCCGCGCGATGCGTCCACGGCCACGGCGTGGGAGGAGGTTGGAACGTATGAAGGGAAAACTCCAGGCGCGGCGTTGACGAGCGTGGCGTGGAGGCGCGGCGGAGAGGCGAGCGGCGTCGTAGATTTCCCCGTGATTGCCACCACAGCGACGTATTCGAGCGACCGTGAGCACAGTATTGCGGTGAATGTATTAGCATACGATGCGACGTACGCGCGATGGAACTCGTTGAAGGAGATACGCGGCGGAAGTTTACCGACGCGGCGGGAGTTGACCGCGCACGCTCGATGTTCGACGTGGAGCCCGACGACGACGGCGCGAGGGGCGCTAGATTTAGCCATCGTGGCGGGCACAAAGTGCGTGATATATGAATTTACAGGGGTTACGGTAAATTCGGTAGAGAGTGCGCGCGAGATTGGGGTGTTGGCGCACGACTATGAGGTGAATAACGCGTCGTGGAACGCGAGCGGGAGCGCGCTCGCGACGGCGGCGCGGGACGGCGTAGTTCGGTTATGGACGGCAAATCTACAAAGCGGAGCGTGGCAAGAGTACGCAGAAACAAAATAGGAGCTATGATTAACTTATTATATAACAACGACGAGATGACAACGTTAGATGATTCTATTCAAGCGCTTTTTCGGCGATTTCGCTCGCCGCGACGAATACGTCGAGCGCATCCTTGGTCTCGTCATCCCCAGCCCCAGCCTCGCGCACGCACGCGTACATCTCTCGCGCACTTTTCACTGCTTGCTTTATGCTTTCCTTCAATTCGTCCTTGTCCTGAGGCGGGTACACGCCCGCACCAAGGTCCTCCACGCTTTGACGGAACCGGCCGCACGCCCCTACGCACGGCTCGAGCGCCTTAAAATCCGTCGTCTTCTCCTTCACCATGGGCACAATCAGCGCCTTCAACAGCACTAAGCACGCCTTGGCAAATGTTCCGATACTCTTGCCGATCGCTAACTCACTCGCGTCAAAGTCGTCGTCGCAAAAACGTAAATCATCTTCGTCCAGTCCAACGTCATCCGCGCCGCCGAGCTCCTCGAGCTCCTCGAGCTCCGAGCTCACATCCTTCACGAACGTCGCCATGCGCATGAGTTCGCGAGCTACTGCCGCTGAAGCACTTTTTGGCAACGCCTTGAACGCCTCGGTGCTCGCCCAAATCTCACCCACCGCGCGCTTGGTCGCCGCGGACCGACCGTCCCCAGTCTCCGCGCTCGCGCTCGACATCGCGTTACACACCGCCTGCGTCATCCCACGAGATGCCGCGCGCAATGCGTCGGCGAAACACGTGCCAAACTTATTCATCTCTAACACGGCGGCGCACTCGAGGGTGAACGCGACGTGAGCGTCGTGTAAGGCGGCGAGGAGCGAGCGCGCGCCCGCGTCGTCGACGTCTTCGCCGTCGTCTTTGAAAAACAAACCCACTGCGCACGTCATCGTATCATCGTCAGTCCACGGTTCGCGATGTCAACTCGTGAGGGTTGCATTCATGCGTACCTTTCGTGCCTTCGGCATCGATGCGCGCGCACGCGTCAATGCACCCTCGAGTGCTCGCTACGCCAGCCGTCGGCGGCTCCGCTCGAGTTCCGTCGTCTTTATCGTCATCTTTCACCGCCAGCGCGGCGTCGGAGTACGCGCGACACGCCGCGATTAGTTCTTCGCCGTACGCACTCAACGTCGTCGTCGTAGTCATGAATGAATAGATGAATGAATGCAAAGATGAAGCGTACGCGTCGAAGAGTGAGGCGTTCGCCCGAGCGACGACGAAACATCCGCGAGCCGAATGTCATCCTCCCCCACGAGCGACACCCACGCGAACACACAAAACACACACACAAAAACAAAATCATCGCTCCCGTCATGTGCCGGTATAACAATACTACGGTGTCTTTATCATTGGCTCGACGTCGATTCGCGTTCGCGTCTTCGTCGTTCGCGTCTATTCAAGCTCTCCCCGCCCTCTCCCGCCTCCGCCGCCGCAATCTGACTCGGCGTCAGCTTCGCCACCTTTGGCTTCCCCGCCGCCGCCGTAAATTTCCCTTTGTTCGCCGCAATCACGCGCTCTTGGCGTTCTTCTTCCTCTCGCGCTTTGGTTTCTTCGGCGCGGTCCAACGCCTCGCGAAACGCAATGTACCCCATGCCCCCGGTGCACACCACGAGCAACACCACAGCCACGGCGAACGCCGCAGCGACGACCGGATCGGGCGCAGCGTCGATGCCGACGTCAGAGATCCCTTCCGCGCGCGCCGGCGACGACATATACAGAGATGATGCCGACGCCATGGATGTTATCCACGTCGTCCGCAACGCCTTTTCGCGCGCATCCGTCGCGCGCGACGCGTCATCGCGCGAGCTCGACGCGCTCGCGCGAGGCGCTCGCATCGCCGCGCGTCGTCGCGTCGTCGCGCGGCGCGGCGCGCTCGGGGTCGTCGACACCGCGCGCGTCATCAGCGTCAGCATCGCCATGGTCGCGTCAGTCTCTGACGCGCTTCCGCGCCGCCGATGCGTCGACCTCGGTCGGCGCCGGACGCGCGGAAGCGCGGCGATGCGAGCCACGAACGCGCGCGGCGCACAGCGCGCGGTGCGTCGGCGGTGCGTCGGCGGCGCGCGGTGCGTCGGCGGCGCGAATCGTCGACGACATCGACGTCGAAACTGTCGGCATCGTCATCGCTTTCGCGACGACGACGATGCGCGCGACGCGGACGGTCGCGACGCGATGACGATGACGAGGATGACGACGCTGTGCGTTCGAACGCGCGCGCGGACGCACGAGCGGCGGCGCGAGCGCTCGAGACGTACTTTGCTGAAGTGGACGCCGAGACGCTCGTCGAAGAGCCGCATCGAGCCGTCGCGCGCGCGTTCAATGATGGGTTTCATGTGGCCACTGCGCGCGCGCTCGAGCCGCTGTTCGAGGCACCGGATGCGAGAGTGATGCGAGATATCGCGGCGCGCACGCCGTGTCGGTCGGATCCGATGGCGACGATACGGCGATTGGGACGGCGGTCGGTGTGCGGCGAGGCGTCGACGGGCGGGACGCCGAGGAGGACGACGACGATTGATGTCGGGCGTCGGCGCGTTTCGGATGCGGCGCATCGCGCGCGGTGGAGGAATGATGGCGTGGCGTTGTTGTTTGATGATGATGTGGGCGGTGAGGGTGAAGCGCCGTCGATGGGTGGCGACGCGCTCGACGAAGACGCCGAAATTGAAGCCGACGGCGGCGTGTACGGCATGTTGCTTCGCGCCGCGCGAGACGATCGCGAACGCGTCGAGCTTCCTTCGGCGTACGCGTTGGAAGAAGTGCGCGCGTCGTCGTTTCCGGAACATCCTTGCGCGCGAGACCTCGCTAGGCTTTCTGAAGCGTTTTCGCGAGAAGACAGCCGCGTCGGCGCCGTCGCAAACGCGTCCGCGTTGGGCCGTGGTGTCGCGCACGTTTTGCGCGACGAGCGCAGCGAGGCGGTCGGCTACACCTTGACGTACGAGAACACCGCGCCGGCGTGGGAACGCGCGCGTGCGGTAACGCTCCCTCCTCGATTGGCGCACGTATACATTCGTCCCGAATGGCGTTCGCGAGGATTGGGCACGGCGTTGACCAAGTGGTGGATGTCGCGCTTCGCGCTCACATGCGCCTACTTCGCCGTAGATGCTCCAAACACAAGCATGCATAGAACGCTCAGCAAGCTCGAGTGTGCGTTGGCGACGACGCGATCGGGGCATGAGGCGTCGAGCGTGCATTACGTGTCGACGCGGTGAATAATCGCCAAAGAACGACGACGATGGACATCTCACCGTGCCGAGATGCGCGGCGATGTATCCGCGTCGTGGTTTGCACAATGTACAATACTCGTGTACGCAAATTGTAGATTACCTCTAGGGACAATTTTATGTCGATTTCTTTTGTGATGTTACACTTGAGCTAGGATTCAGCGAGGCGCCCGCGAGCGGCGACGTCGGTGATGTACTTCCCCGTACGGCGTGACGCCTCGACGTCGCATCCACCTACGAGTTTCGCGCGAACTTTTGCCGGTATTTTCATCGATGCTTCAACATCAGCTTTGGTGGCTTCTCGGCCGAGAAGCTTTTCCATGTGTTTTCGGCGAATGCCGTTTTCGAGCACGTCTCGCGTCTCGACGCCGCTTTCAATGTTATCCCATTCTATGCGTTCACGAACGTCGTCAAACATGGACCGCAACACGTGTTGCGTGACATCTAATTCTTGACGTGTGCGTTCTATCACGACATCGATCTCATCGATGTTGCAACCTTCAATGTCATCCAAATAGACGCCGCATTCGCGAACGCCGACGCGTTCGCCAGTGTGCGAATTCGTAATCACGCATGTTTCGTACAACTGGCGAATTGTGTCGCCGCACACCACGCGCGGCATTTGCACCGCATCGCAATCACTCGCAAGCCCATCGCGCACGCCGCGTAATATTTCCAATTTCGCCGCGAGCGCCGCCGCGAACCTGTCCCGCTCCGCCATCTTCTCCCCCATCGGCGCCGCCTCCGATCGCGTCGGCACGTACGCACCGAAATCATCCTTCAATTTCGCCAGCGCACGTTCTTGCCGTTCTTTTCCACGCCAATCGTACTCGCGTACGCGCGCGCCGGCGACGTAGCCCTTGTCATCTTTCGACAACTCGCGCGGCAGCCACACGTCTGGATTCTTCCCCACGCTCGCCGCGCGCGCCCACATCGCCCTCGCCCCTTCCTCCGCGATCTCCCCCAGCGCCGCCGCGAGCGCCTCCATCGCCGGATGCGTCGCATCGATCGTCACCGCGCCATCCATCACCGCGTACGTGTCGCTCTCGGCGTCGTAGCGCCCGAAACGCAACTGCACGCACACGCCTCGCGCGCGCAAGCTCCCGCACTGTCTCTGAACGATTTCATCCGCGTGCGCGCGCGCCGGAAGCGCCGGCGCGAGCGGCGCGGCGCGGAATTCGACGTCGTTGACGCGCACGGCGATGACGTCGTGCGCGGTGCGCGAGATGCGCGCGCACGCGTCGGAGGTCAACGCGAGCCAGGTGCGGTGGCCAATGTCACTCGAACCGTCGGCGCGAACGACGCGCGCGGGTTTGCGCGCGTCGGGGGCGAGCGCGATGACGCGTGCGGGCGTCGGAGACGATGACGGCGACGGCGACGATACGGTGGACGATGTGAACGTGACGGTGACGACGACGTCGGGGAGCATGGCGAGGAGTGCGGGTGCACATTTTTGTTTTGTGTGCGTTTTTTTGGCGTTTTTTTTTTGGTGTCTTCGACTGAAACGTAATAAGTTACACGCGCTGGGCGACTGCGTAGGCTTCGAGGACGACGTTGGCGGTGACATCGGCATCGATGCCACACGCGTGGACGGGGATGGAATCGATGAGGAACGGGGCGTCGATTCCGGCAGACTCGCGCGCGGCGCTGAGCAGGGCGTTGAACAACTTTTCGGGGGCTCTGGCCGACGTCTTCGCGACGCGGTACATGCGACAATGCGCGAGGTCACGCACGGTCAATCCGGCTTCGTCGAGGCGATGTATGATACTTTCAAACATCTCGACGACACCGTCGTCGTCGGGAGTGCGCGCGGCGACGACGCATCGCATAAATTTTGAAGCGCGATACACGCTCGCCGATTCCGTAGCGTCTGAACTTTGACGTTCTCCGCCGCGTGTTTGCGAAAACACGTTACATGCATCATCGTCGTCGTCGTCGGTGTCGCCACATGGGCCGTTTCCGTCGACCATGACGGGCAAAATTTCGCACGACGCGCGCTTCGGTAAATCTCCAGCACGGATATACACCCTCAACGGTTTCCAGGAAAACGCTCGCGCGCTCGAGCAAAAGAGCGCATCGAGAGCGTCTCTCGCGACGATGAGCGCATTCGTTTTCTCCTCGATATCCTTTACGTTTGAGTAAACCGTGACTGAAATCGCGCGCGCATCAAGTGGCGCACCAGCGATGAGCGATACAGATACGGCGTGTTGCGCCGCTCGCAAGCTCTGCGCTTCGATTCCAGCCGCGAGCTCAAGCGTCGATGGCTCCATTCCAATCTGCCCGGCGACGTAGGTCAATCCTCCAACACTCACAGCTTGACCGTAGGGTCCAATACATGCTGGTGCCCACGACGAAATCGATTGCACGTGCAAAGAACGCCGGGGAGCGTCGCTCGTGTCGACGACGCAATCGACGTAGACTCTCGTCCCAGATGGCGCCGACGTCACGCACGCTCGAGCGCTCGGCTCGCTCGAAGGCATGTACTTGGCATACACGGCGTTCACCTCGGCAAATTGTGACATATCGTCCAACACTACCGATGTCATCGCGATACGGTTCCACGCGTCGTGCGACGATGCGCCGAATTCGCTTTCAAGCGCCGACCCCATACGTTGGAAAATCGCTTCGGCGCACGTCGTGTGGTCAACCGTCGACGTCACCGCGCTAAAGCTCATGCTATACATACGCGCCGAGGCGCTGAGTGCGAACTTGAATGTTACCAAAACATCTAAATCGTCCACGCGTACGACGCTCGCTGAGCCTGAATTGTCTGACTCGATTTCAGTAAACGTAAACGTCGGTCGAGCCGTCACCGTCGCCGCTTCATCCGCACTCACGTCGCTCTCGTCGCCATCCTCCACCCAAATCACGCGCCCAGGGGCGACATCTTCCGCACCCGGTTTCAACAACACGTCGAATTCATCGACGACCAAGTGACCGCTCGGCGCGAACGCGTCGCTCGATGTCTTTTCCACGCGCGTCTTCGTCAGCGCCAGCCGCCCTCGCGCGTACAAAGGACAATCCACCACGAGCGTCTCAAATTCACCACCTTCACCAGCGCAATGCGAGCCGTATAACTCCTCAACGCGAATCAGCGTCTCCGAAACGTCCGCGATCGACTTCCCGAGGTGCGCTTCTGGCGACAGTCCCATCGCCGCGACTTTGACCAAACGCGCGTCGATACCGCTACTCACGACGCGTTCCAGCACCTCACGTTGCGGCATTCGCCACAACGGCGCGAGTGACGTCAATCCTAATTCCGCACACACGTACTCGACGCGTAAGCGTTGATAATCGCTCAAGATTGCGCCCGAACACACCGCGTTGAGCCGCGGCTCGCGGCGTCGTGCCGCTCGCAACAACGCGCGTAAATCCTCCACCTCATCCGCGTCGTTCGCCTCATACGCCATCGCCGTCGACACCGACGACCCACGAAGTCGTCTGCGGTAGACATCCTTCCCCGTCAGCGCCCCGAGCGCGTCCACGCATCGATGTCCGACGGTTTGAAAGCAATGCGAATCGAGCTCATCGACTGCATCCGCGCTCGGACACACGTTCGCATAGCACACCACCTCGGTATCCGCGCGCGATTGCGCGAGCATCGCCGCCAGAGTGCCATCCTTGCCCCCAGACGTGAGCGCGCACGCGTAATACACCATCGCACGGCGCGGTGCGAAGCGATGTGACGATGGATGACGTGTGCACTTTATCTCTTCGCGTCACTCTCACGCGCGCGTACGTCGACGACCACGCCGCGGACGCACGAACGACGACGACTGGGATGATGCATGCGAGCGCTTCGATGATTGCGGCGCCGTCGGCGACGGCGAATGCGTCGTCGACGACGACAAAGGCGACGAAGCTGACGACGGTAAAGTGCGCATCGAAACACGAGCACGAACACCGACGCCGTCGCGCGCGCGTCGTCGCGGACGCGTCGCGCGCGGACAGCGAGGAGTCGGCGTCGAATGACGCGCGCGCGGTGACGCGCCGCGTGACGCTGGGACTCGCGGCGAGCGTGGCGGCGATGATGGGTTCGTCCGCGCGCGCGGACGAGGACGAGGTCGTCGCGGCCGCGGCGTCGGATGACGCCGTCGCCGAGGCTGTCGTCGCCGCGCCCGTCGAGCCGGTGGTTCCGCAAGGGACGTCTGATGCATTGTCGGCGTATGATCAAATGACGCGCACTGGGGGGAACTCGTCCACGGCGAAGGCGCTCGTGGCGAAGGGGTCGGGTTCGAGCTCGCGGGTTAGCGCGACAAAGAAATCTTCCGATGACGAAGGCTCTGGACCGCCATTCGCGGCTATTCCGGTCGTTCTCGGTCTTGGTGGATTCGCTGCGTTCAAGGCGTTGAGCGGTGGTGGATCGAACGAGGATGACGACGACGACGTCGTGACCGCGGCGACGCAGGTGATGAAGAAGCCGACGCCTCCGGCGCCCAAGGTTGAAATGCCGAAGATCGAACCGCCCAAGGTTGAAATGCCCAAGTTTGAAATGCCTAAGATCGGTGAAAAGAAGCCGTTGCCGCCGGATGCGGTGCGACCGAATTTCCCGAGCCGCGCGGATGCGAGCTGGAACCAACCCGAAGAGGAGGAGGACGAAGAGGAATCTGAGGAAGAAGTTGCCAAGGCAGAAGCCAAGGAAGCCGCGAAGGCGGAAGCCAAGGAAAAGGCTGATGATTTCGCGGCGGCGATGAAGGAAAAGGCGGCGCAAGCCGCGGCGTTGGCTGCCGAAAAAGCAAAGGTTGCCGCGGCGCAGCTTGAAGAAAAGCGCGCGGCGCAAGCCGCGGCGCAAGCCGAACGCGATCGCAGCTCCGAAGAGCGTGATGCGGCGGAACGCAAGAAGAGAGAAAAGCAACTCATTGAAGAAGAGCGTGAGCGCATTAAGGCTGAAAAGGCGGCTCGTGCCGAAGAGCAACGTATTGAACGCGAAGCCGCGCGCGAGCGCCGCGAACAAGAAAAGGCTGAACTCGCCGAACAGCGCGCCCGAGAGAAGGAGGCTCGTGCTGCGCAGCGTGCGGCTGAGAAGGAAGCCAAGGCTGTTTCGCGATCCGTCATCAAGAAGGCTGACGAACCTGCGGCTGCGGCACCATCTTTTACTGGTTTCTTCTCTAAGAGCGGCGACGCCGATGATGAACCCGTCGTCGCTCGCACGCAAATGATCAAGGCTCCGGTCGTGGCTCGTACTCAATTCATGAGCAAGTCCGAACCCACGGAGACGAAGAAAATCGCAAGACCCGCTGCGGCACGCGCGTCGGCGGGCGAAGCGACTCTTCCGCCAAACTTCCCCACGGTCGCTGACTTGCAAGGTTTGGGTCCCGACGAAAAGCTCGCGTTGGCTGACGAGGCCGAAGCGTTCGCCGAACGTTTGGTTCGCAAGGCTGAAGCAGCTGAGAAGTTTGCCACCGGCCCAATTGTTGGTTTGCTGTTCTTCTTGAAGTCGGGTGCGGAAAAGCAAGCCGTTCGCGCGCGCGAAACTGCGGATCTCGCCGAAGCTGAAGCGAGCAGAGTTCGTTCGGCTGCTACCAGCGGCGGTAATGGCGCATTGATCGGTGGTATCGCGGCTCTCCTCGTCGTCGGAGGTGCGGCCGCCGTCGTATTGGGTAACGGCGTTTCTCTTCCGTCTTTCGAAGGCGGTGCATCGACTTCATCTTCAACGGTGAAGATTGCCAAGGCGAACCCGCGTGCCAAGGCGACGTCGCCTATGTTCCAAGGCTCTTCTCAAAAGGCCCCGGCTCTTCGCGATGTTGAAGCCATGCAAGCCATGGAGAAGGTTGCGAGCGGTGAGATGGATGCGAGCGCGTTGTACGACGCAATGCGCCGATAATCAGCGCACGTTGAAACATGCGCAAAGATGAAAGAACGCGTCGGCGAACATTCAGCCACACTCAAACACGAACACTACTCTCGCCTGGATTTAACATTTATTACAACGCTCTATTTTGCTGCAGAATTTGTAATTGAAGGCGCGACGTGTCTAAATCAATCTCCTTCATCAGAGCGCACGCGAATAATTGTGCTATTTCGCGCGTGAGCATAGGTGTACATGGGATGTGTGTGGTATTAAGGCGTCATCCTTGTTGGTTCATTCTACTCGCGGCGGCTCGGCTTCGCATATCAGCCGCAAACGCGGCGATAATAGCATCGCCCAAACCATCCTCCACTAAAAATTCTTGAGAGTCGATCCCGCCGCTATCATCGCCGTCAAATACGCACCATATATTTTCAACCACGCTTCGCACGTCTTGCAGGTGCTCGACGTCGCTCTGAATACCGAACGTCTTGACGAGCGCGCGCACGACTTCATCCTTCTCAAGCGACCCAGATCCGTCTTCGTCCCAATACTGGAACCATTTGAATTTTTCAGTCACGTGAGGAACATTTCGATAATCGCGCATTCGGCCGGAATAGTGCTTTGATACGTACTCGAGTAATCCTCCGGGCGTGGCTACGAGCGCCTCCTTGGTCACAAAGCCTTCGCCGAGCGCGTCCCAGCGTTCCCAAATCTTTGGCAAATCATGCGCAAACTTTTTCCAGTCGATTGGTAACTGCGCTCGAACTATAGAAAGCACCTCGGATTCGCTCAACTTGCCTTGCCCGTTAAAGTCGCACAACCTAAACCATTCGCTCGCGTCTTCGTTTGGAAAAGGCACACCGCGCGCGCCCGCGCACGTCGTCCTACAGATGGGACAATTCGCCCCGACTACGGCTAACATTCCTCGCGCGCAACGCTCGTGCAAGAAATGTATACACGTACGACGATCATTTTCATCCACAAACACCGCCGTGCGTTCCTTACACAGCGGTTCAAAGCAAATCGAACACTCCTGATGCTCCTCGCTCACGTGCAACGCCTCGCCCTCATCGCCCCCATCCTCGACGTCATCATCCCACCACACGCCATCCATCGACCGCCGATTCGCCCGACGCCTCTCCTCCTTGGCCAAAATCGACGCCGTGGCGTCCACGCGCGAGCGCGAGCGCCCTTTCGGGTCGTATACTCCCGGAATCGCCGGCGCGAAGTGCTGCCGCTGTTGCACGGAATTCGCATTCGCCGTGTCCGTGGGCACGCGTAACGCGTTTCCCATCGTCAACGTCGTCGTGCAACGATGCAAAGACCGTGAGACTATCGGTCAGCGGCGCCGGCGCGCGTCGAGCGGTCGCGCGCGCGTGTGTGCGGGGCGCGAGAGAGCGACGATTCATCCAACGGTCCGAGTCACGTGACGCCACCAATGTAAGAATTCACCCAGGGGAAACCTCTTCACACCCGCGCGTTCATCGCCGCACACCGCCGCCGTCGCCGATCGCGCGCGACCGAGCGCACATCGCACGCACGCACATCGTTGTCTGCGCGCATTTACGCCTCGAACACACGGCACGCGAGGGCGCACAGGCGACGTTTCGGCGTTTGAGCTCGCGCGTGGATTGATTTCATTCAAAAGCATCGAGTTCTCGTGCGCGGCTCGCGATGTCGTTTCGTCCGGGGAGTAAGGCGGATAGCCGTAAGAAGGGGTTTAAGAAGGCGATCGATGCGGATGAGGCGCGTCGGAAGCGTGAAGGTGCGTGCGAGTGCTGCGCGTGGGTGTTCGTTTCGCGTCGGGGGAGGATCTGTCGCGCGGCGTAGGCGGCGCGCACGCGGGGGGAGACGCGGGCGCGGGTGTGTTTGTCTAGGGTGTGTAAAACTAACGTGTGTTGTGGTGTTTACGTTCGTAGATAACATGATTCAGATTCGTAAGGATAAGCGTGAAGAGGCTATGTTGAAGAAGCGACGGTGCGTGTGGTCAAAACATTGAGATTTCGCCGTCGAGCGCGAGGACGACGTGCATGATTTTTTAACGCACGGAGTAGAGCACGTGCGTGTGTACTGACGTGATTGTGTGTCGTGTCATTTTCACCAAACCATAGGGATGGCGCTGGGGGTAGCGCGCTTTCGGACTCGTCCGCCATGACGGGTGGTTCCCCGGGCGGGGGTTCGATGCAGAGCAAGCTCGCGCAGTTGCCACAGATGTTTGAAGCGTTAAAAAACCCGGATCCGAACGTACAACTCGAAAGTACGATTGCTTTCCGCAAGTTGCTTTCGATTGAACGCTCTCCGCCTATTGATGAAGTGATTGCCACCGGCGCGACGCCGTATTTTGTCGAGTTTTTGAAGCGCGAAGATTTCCCAAAGTTGCAGTTTGAAGCCGCTTGGGCGTTGACAAATATCGCGTCTGGTACGAGTGAACACACGGCGATCGTCATTGACCACGGTGCTGTGCCGATTTTCGTTGTCTTGTTGGGCTCTGAAAACCCGGATGTTCGCGAGCAAGCTGTGTGGGCGCTCGGTAACATTGCCGGCGACTCGCCTCGTTGCCGTGACATGGTATTGCACGCCAATGCTCTCAATCCGCTTCTCATGCAACTCAACGCCGAAGCGAAGATTCAGATGTTACGTAACGCCACGTGGACGTTGTCCAACTTTTGCCGCGGTAAGCCGCAGCCTGAATTTAGCCTTTTGCGCGCGGCGCTTCCCGCCCTCGCGCGCTTGGTCCATTCCAATGATGAGGAAGTGCTTACCGATGCATGCTGGGCTCTTTCCTACCTTAGCGACGGCACGAACGATAAGATCCAAGCCGTCATCGAAGCTGGCGTGTGCCGACGATTGGTTGAACTCTTGTCAAGCAATCATCCGAGCGTGTTGATTCCGGCGCTCCGCACGGTTGGTAACATCGTCACTGGCGATGATTATCAGACGCAAATCATTATCAACTGTGGCGCGTTGAAGTCTTTGCTTGGATTGCTTCAAGGAGATTACAAGAAGAGCATCAAGAAGGAGGCGTGCTGGACGATTTCTAATATCACCGCCGGTAACAAGGATCAAATTCAAGGAATTATTGAAGAGTCCATCGTTCCTCCGCTGGTGCATTTGCTCGCCAACGCTGAGTTTGACATCAAGAAGGAAGCGGCGTGGGCAATCTCGAACGCCACAAGCGGTGGTACGCACCAGCAAATCAAATTTTTGGTGAGCATGGGTTGCATCAGGCCATTGTGCGATTTGATCAGCTGCAGCGACGCGCGAATTGTTACCGTCGCATTGGAAGGCTTAGAAAATATTCTCAAGGTTGGCGAAGCTGACCGTGGCAGTGAAGACGCCCCCAATGTGTATGCTCAAGAAATCGATGAAGCTGACGGCTTGGAGAAGATTGAGGGTTTGCAAAACCACACAAACAACGACATCTACGAAAAGGCTATGCGCATTTTGGAGACGTACTTTGGGTTAGAAGACGATGACGCGCAAAACTTGCTTCCGGAGGTGCAAGGTAATCAATTCGCGTTCGGCGCGGCAGCTCCTACGGGCGGGTTTCAGTTTTAGACTGCATTAATATGTTGGACACACACATGTACACGTGCGGCGTTGCGGTATACCAAACGCGCAGCGCAGATGTATATGTTTAGGCACTCGCGATCATCGCGCCTTTAAACGGCGCGTGGCGCGTGTAATGAACACAATGATAACATCGATACCATCAAAATCATCGTACTCGGCGCGTTCGCGTGTTTGTATGCGCGTCAGACGAGCGCTGTACTACAGCTAAATGCGCCGGCTCCGCCGACGCCGCTGCAGACAGAGGAGGGGAAGTAAACACCATCTTCTTTCCAAAACGCTTCATACTCGCGCGCGCATCACGTCTCGTGATCGCGTCGTCGCACAGTATGGCGCATAACGGCGCATTGCTTCGCGTGCGCCGTCGCATCGTCGCCGTCGTCGCCGTCGTCGTCGCGTATGCGTGTCTATTCG
>Ga0181599_1001479_pt1 | contig 22757 bp, 9 predicted proteins | sample 041ome_3_FD_148658 | JGI IMG/M metagenome (GOLD analysis project Ga0181599, IMG submission 148658) | Coastal salt marsh microbial communities from the Groves Creek Marsh, Skidaway Island, Georgia - 041405US metaG (spades assembly) | ecosystem: Environmental > Aquatic > Marine > Intertidal zone >...
CAAGAGCATGAAAGAGTTGGCGAGGTACGATGCGGCGCAGAACATGGAGAGGAGGCGGAGGAAAGAGAGAGGAGAAGAAGTAGACGACGACGACGACGACGACGACGACGACGACGACGACGACGAAAGATGGGTCGAAACGGAAAATCTGCGAAGCGCGAGTCGGATGATGGTGAGAGCGAATAGTAACGCCAACACCGGCAATAACAACGACAACGGTGTGATGAGTTCTCCGGAGACGTCGATGGATCCCGTGACTACTCTTTTGCGCGGCGGCGGTGATAGTAGGAGTAAAGGTATGGAGGAAGAGGACGCTTTGAATTTAGCCGGGAAGCATCAGTCTAGCTTCGCGGATTTGAATTATAACAGTTCCGGATCGGATTCCGCGAGGGGCGGATCTCATGCGGCGCCAGAGATTTATAGGAGTTTGATCACGAAGAGGCGAGAGATGGAGGAAGAGGAGGAAGAAGAACATCCTGAACGCGGCAGCGACGCGTACTTTTCGAAGCATTTCAACAGTCACCCGTATTTTCCTGCCGCTAGCGGTTCCATTATCGGCCACAGTTTCAATAGCATTGGGTTAGGTTTCGGGGGAAGCGCGAGAGAATTAGAGCGACAGAGGCAATCTCAAATGCTGATTTTGCAGCAACAGCAGCAGCAACAACAACAACAACAACGATCCACGGAAAATTACGAAGATTTGAAAAACGCAAAGGAAGACACGAAATTTTTTTCTCGACAAAGTTACACTGAATCTGATTTTGAAGACGACGATGGGGGTTTCGACGAATACGAGGAGGAAGAAGATGAAGACGATGAGTTAGATGATAGTTGCTCGTACGGAGATCCAGAAATCAGACCTATGCACACGACGACGACAACATCAACAATGACGACTACCATAATGGACGGATCCGGAATACCAGTCGTATCGCCTCCAGTTACGAGACTTTTGCACGAGCAGCATCAGCATCCTTCGTGGGTCTCAGAGTCTGGACCGGATGGAGTGCGATCTGCGCCGGGAACGCCTCGCGCTTCCTCGGCGAACAAGCAAAAAGAGGTCGCAACGATGAATCGTGCGTATAACGGTAATAACTCTTCAATTCCAAGCGTGCCAGCATCAACGCCGCAAAAGCTTTTCAACAGCGAGGCCGCGTCAAATAACATTAGTGACGGTGCGAATAACACGAATGGGTCATTTTTGGCGAGCAATAAGAACACTCCGACGACCACCAAGAGTGAGAAAACTAAAGCAAAATTTGCCGCGCTAACGATTGATCCTTCTCGGAAACTAGCATCGACTGCACCCACGACTAAGCGGTCCTATTTGTCGTCGGACTCAACGAGTGTGCGCAAGAGTATTCTCGAACACTATGACTACACGTTAGCGCGTCGGCGCTATAAAATGGACGCAGTTTCCCTGTACGAAGCGTGCGCTCTCTCTCTGCGGGATCGCCTGGTGGAGAGATGGTCAGACACGCAACAATTTTACGCCTCGAGCGAAGAATGCAAAGATCTGAAAATGGTTTATTACATGAGTCTTGAATTTTTAGTGGGACGTTCGTTGGGTAACGCTGCATCTAATCTAGGTTTACGAATGCCATACGCGGACGCTTTGAGAACGCTCGGGCACGAGTTGGAAGATATCGCGCAACGGGAAAAAGAACCGGCGTTAGGTAACGGTGGTTTAGGTAGATTGGCGAGTTGCTTTCTCGACTCCTTAGCGACGCAGAATTATCCTGGTTGGGGCTATGGCATCAGATATAAGTACGGTATGTTCGAACAAGCGTTGATTGACGGGAAGCAAGTCGAATTACCAGATTATTGGCTCACGAGCGGCAATCCGTGGGAAGTCGAGCGGTTGGACGTGACGTACAAAGTTCGATTTTACGGTCGAAGTGTGCAGTACACAAGAAAGCGAAGAGTTTCTGTGAATGCGAAAAACAATGATTGGTCGACGTCAGGAGCCGCTTCGGGTCTCGAGCGAACTGCGAGTCAACGCATGAAAACCATTCGCGAAAATCCCGAAAAGGAAAATTTGGGGAACGTGTATCCTCCCCACGGCACGCCGAACGGCGAATCTCTCATGAATAACGATGCTCACGCTTCTCTGTCGTCTTCACCAGTGCCAAAAGATGAAGTCGATGAAACCGAAACGCGATTCTCCTGGGAAGGTGGCGAGATTGTAGTCGCGGTCGCCTACGATACGCCGGTGCCTGGATACGGGACCTACAACGCGAACAACATGCGCCTCTGGAGCTCAAAACCTTCGCACGAATTCGATTTGAAGTCGTTTAATGCCGGCGATTACATAGCTGCAATCGAACAAAAAGAACGCGGCGAAAGTATTTCCAGTGTTTTATACCCGAACGACGACACGCACGTGGGTAAAGAGCTTCGCTTGAAGCAGCAGTTTTTCTTTTGTTCGGCGACGTTGCAGGATATTTTGCACCAGTTCAAAAAATCCGCCGCTCGGTATAACAACAGCGTCATGAAAGCTTTTTATGCTGCCGAAAATTCTAGCGCGGCGATAAAAAGTCCGTCGTCGACGAGTAGCGGAAACAACAACACCAACGCCATTCCAGGAATTAGAACTTTAAAAGATTTGCCCAAGCGTGTCGCCATTCAGCTGAACGACACGCATCCGGCGATTGGCGTTCCAGAATTTATGCGCTTACTTTTAGACGAAGAGTTGCTGTGCTGGGAGGACGCGTGGAGCATCACAAAGAACGTCTTCAGTTATACAAATCACACAATCATGACCGAAGCCATGGAAAAATGGCCGGTGCCGATGTTGAGCGAGCTTTTACCTCGGCACGCGGAGATTATTTTCGAAATCAACCATCGGTTTTTGGAAATTGTTCGCAAGAAATGGCCGGGAGACGAGCAAAAAGTACGGAGGATGTCCATCGTAGAAGAGTCGGAACCGAAAATGTTTCGAATGGCAAACTTAGCCGTCATTGGCTCTCACACCGTCAATGGAGTCGCCGAGATGCACACAAAATTGGTCAAGACGAATTTGTTTGCCGATTTTTGCGAGCTAGGGGATACCAAGTTTCGGAACGTCACAAACGGCGTCACGCCTCGACGATGGATTTTACAAGCGAACCCGAAGCTCGCGAAAATGTATACCGATCTCGCTGGACCGGGTTGGGTGAACGACATGAAGCGCCTCGAAGCGCTGCAGTCCTTTTGCGACGACGATGATTTTTGCGAAAGATTCCGAGCGATCAAGAAACAGAACAAAAGACGCGTGGCTTCGTTCTTGGAACAAACCTGCAGATTAAACTACAAAATTACACCGAATGCATTGTTTGACATGCAAATTAAACGCATCCACGAGTATAAACGTCAACTTCTGAACGTTCTTGGTATTATCCATCGATTTGACGTCGTTTTGCGTGCGACGCCTCAGGAGCGTGCGAAAATTGTCCCTCGAGTTTTCATCATCGCAGGGAAAGCGGCGCCGGGTTACGATACCGCGCGGTTGATCATTCAACTCGCGTGCGCCGTCGCGAAAGTAGTGAACGAAACGCCCGAATGCGCCGGAATTTTAACCGTCTGCTTTGTTCCTAACTTTAACGTTTCCATCGCGGAGTTGTTGATTCCAGCGAGCGATATCAGCCAACACATTTCCTTAGCGGGTACCGAAGCTTCAGGCACTGGAAATATGAAATTTGCCATGAACGGCGGTTTAATCGTAGGCACGCGCGACGGTGCGAACGTCGAAATTGCGAGAGCCATTGGCAGCGATAACATTTTCCAATTCGGCGCGACCGTAGATGAGGTCAAGAGCTTAAAGAAAACCGCAAATACGCGGAATCCAGCGCCCGATGAACGATTGGCGAACGTGTGCGCAATCATACACTCGGGTATTTTCGGCGACGCCAGGAAACTCGGTTTTAATCGTTTGTGTTCGAGCACGTTGACGCCGACGACGGATTCGTATCTCTGCGGCCATGATTTTGCATCCTATTTAGACGCCCAAGCGCGCGCCGACGAGTTGTATCTCAACGAACGTTTGTGGACGAGGAAGAGCGTTTTGAGCGCTCTGCGCATGGCAAAGTTTTCCACCGATCGAACAATCAAGGAGTACGCCGAGAAGATTTGGAACGTCGAGGCGAAGGCGTTTTTACCGCAACACGTCAAAGAAAGACTCAAATCAGGTCGCAAATAGATGCGCAGATGCGCAGTGTAAATAAATAAATAGATATGTAATTTCTAGTAGGACTTCTACAACATTAACAAACGCTATTCGTCACCAAGTAAATCAAAAGGATTCGAGGCTTTCTTCACCGCTCCGCTACCCGAAGATGTTTTTTTTCTACCGCTCGAGTTGGCGGCTTTAGAAATCCATCCACCACCACCACCGCCACCGCTTCCTCTCGGCGCTCCCCCCGTCGCGGCTTTCTTTTTCTCTTTTACCGCTGGTTCTATCTTTTCTCCAAACAACAACGTCGCGCACTCGTCTTCAAACCACCCTTTATCTTCGGTTTCGATTTGCTCGATTCTATCGATCAGTCCCGGCAACTTTGCAAGTCTTCCAACCTCCGACGCCGTCCTCAATCCACTCTTATTCTCCAACGCTCTTAATTTTTTCACCTGAGCTTTCAAGTCCGCGAGTTCTTCGGCGTGCTCAATCGTATACACGATGGGTCTTTTCGATTTAATGCTGTCAATCTTTTCCACCACTTTCTCTTCCAATTTCGTAATCTGTTCTTTTCGTTTTTCTTTCCTCTCTTCCTCGGCTTTCGCTTTTGCGACGTCCAACTCGCTCAACTTCCCAGTCAACTCCTCCACCATGACCGATTGCTCTCCAGCAGTTAACCTTCCCTCCCGTATCATCTCGTCCAACTGTTTCTCGACTAAATTGATTTTATTCTCAATCTCGGACACCGTGTCGTACATCTCCTGCTCTTCCTCCGTCAAACTCTCCATGTTGCTCAACTTTTGATCGCACTGATCGATGATCCCTTTAAACGCTTTCAAACGTTTCAAAAGCGCTCGTTTTTGTGAAAACGACGGCACGTTATACTCCACCAACTCCTCGAATTCTTCTAAAGTCGCCTTCGCGCACAGCATCTCCGGCGTCGTCTTCCGCCCGGTTTCCTCGTCCACCACGTCGTTCTTCTCAATCTTCTCCTCCTCTTCAATCACGGACACCTCTGGAAACACGTGCAAATACTTCAAGTCTTTATCCGTATCGTGCTGATACTTGTAGCACTTCTGGCACTCTTTGCACGCGCTCGCGCCTCGGTCTTCCACGAACTCAAACTTCCGTAAACTCTCCGTCATCACTTTCAAGTTCTCCTCGTTGTATTTACTTCTCAACTTTTTCCCGGCGCCGATGACGAATTTGATGGCGACGAAATCTTTCGCCGAGATTGGTTTCGAGCACAGCTTTTCGATCACATCTGGGATCCACTCTAAGCGGAAGTTGGCTAAATCGTGCGTCTGCGAGAGGTTGCCGTTCGAGCAGTCCGCCAGGATTTCCGTCGCCAGCGCCTCTGCCATTTTCTTCTGTTTACTCTATAAATATATCGTGTTTGTTTTATCCTTCTTCTTCTTCTTGTGCACCGTTTGACTATTGTTTAGGGTTTCAAAAATAAACCCTAAACCATCACACGCAAAAATTCAAATTTTTCAAAAATCGCCAAAAACGCGAGACGACGCGAAAGAAGAACATACGCATAAACTTACCAAGTGTCATCGTCGCAACGATGCCTCTCACGGAGAAAGAAAAGCGCAAACGCGAGGAGGAACTGAAAAAGGCGTACAACGTTTCCCTGTACGACGCGGCTCCGAACGAAGACATCAAGCTGGAAGATTTTGAAAAGTACGCGTTGGATCGGATTCGATTGCTCACCGCGATTGAAAACGCGCTCAGTTCTGGGAAGAAACCGGAGGAGTTGCAAGAGCTGATTAAAAAGAAAAGCGAGGATTTAAATTTGAAGCCGAAGACGATCGCGGATGAGGCGTCGCATTACGCGTTGCGGTTGGCGTTTTGTAGGACGGAGAGTTTGCGGAGACAGTTCTTAACGAGCGAGATGCAACTGTTTAAAGCGAGATTTCGCGAGATGCGGGGCGAGGATAAAGCGAAGTTTATCGAGCACGAGTTGCATTACAACTCGATGGAAAAGAATGAGTTTGAGAAGTTGGGAGATGAGTTGAAAGACGTCTTGAATCAATCTCGATCGACTGGGCCTAGAGGTAAGGACAGGGAAGAGTTTATGAGACGCGAGCACAGACGCAATAAATACTACAAAGTCAAATTTGAAAAGGTGTATCAGCTGGTGAAGATGAGAGACGTTTTGGTCAAGAAAGGATTCGCATACGTCCACGAGAGCGCGGTAGATGCGATTGTGATGACTGAGTTTAGGGCGAAGTTGAGTAAGAATTTGGGTTTAGCTGCGAAGAGGTGGAACGCGTTTGTCGAGAGCGACGAAAGGGCGAGGCTCGTGCCGGTGATCAACTCGTTGAGAACGAAAGAGTTAGGGAGATCGGATTACGGCAGCGATAACGCAAACGGTCCGTCTGGTACGGGAATAGTCTTGAACAAAGATTTGCAGCGGTTGGCGGAAGAGTCGTTCCCGTTGTGCGCGAAGAATCTGTTCAAAGCGGTGAAAGGCGAACACCACTTGAGGCACGAAGGCAGACGACAGTTGCAGCTGTATTTAAAAGGCATCGGTTTACCCTTAGAGGAAGCGTTGGTGTTCTTCAAAACCGAATTTACCAAGAAACCCGGGTGCAACAACGAGAAGTTCGAGAAGGACTACGCGTACGGTGTGAGACACTCGTACGGTAAGGAAGGGAAGAGGGTCGATTACACGCCGCACTCGTGCATGAAGTGCATAGCGGCCAACCCGGGTAAAGGCGAGTACCACGGATGCCCGTTTAAGACGTTCTCCGAGGATGCTTTAGGAGCAGCTTTGAGCCAAATGAAAATTGAACCGAGTAAAGTGACAGACATCGTGAAAAAAGCGAAGAATAAACACTACCAACTCGCGTGCTCGGACGTGTTTGAAGCCGTGCACGGCGGCGAGTTCATCGACGGCGGTTTGCATCACCCGAATCAGTATTACGAACAATCCAGGAAGGTGTTGAACCCAAAGACGAACGATGGTAACGACGGCAAGGGAGAGAAAGAAGCGATGCCGACACCAGTGCAACAAAGAGAAGAACAAACTGGTGCCGCCGCTGCCGCTCCGAAAGTCGTCACCGCGTGAAACGCGCGACGGGCGAAACATTTGCACAAGATCCATATTTAAATGCACATAAAGAGAGAGAGAGAGAGAGAGACCGCTTTATGTGAAAATTTGTACTTTTAACCATTGAATGCTACCTAAAACACGTTTCTATATTCCTTCGTATCGAATTGCGACTAAGCTTTACATACTATTTTACAAACCTCCCTTCAAGAAACGCTCTCTTGATTTCGATATTTTTTTTCCTGTTCGTTTGCGTGAACAGGACCCTCTCCACCGCGCTTCCTTTTTTCTTTTCTTCTTCTTGCTCCTCTCCTCCACCTTCTTTTGTACCGTTTATTGCGTTTTGAAACCCGACTTTGGCGAACATGTGCATCATCTGCTTCTCGCTAAAGAAGCGCGCTAAAGTGCCGTCGTTTCTTTGGTACACATTAAGCTCTTCTTCCATGACCAGTTCTCTCCCTGGATGATAGTCGGACAAATCGTTCTTTACGTCGTCGTCCGCGTAATCTCTAACTAAAGCTACCCCGCCTTGTTTTAATACCCTTCTTACTTCCATTAAACAATTGCTAATCTCTTCGTCAGTCAATGCGCTGAGAAAAAAGCACATCAAAACGACGTCAAACGATTCATCTTTAATCGACACCTGTCCTTTTCCTCCTACCCGTTCGACTCCTTCTCTGCCGTTACCTAAACATCCTCTCTCTCCAGCATTTACCACAAACGCTCTCACAATCTTCTTCTCGTCGTAATCTTCGTGCATCTTCAGCTGCTTGATTGCGGTTTCGCTCACGTCCGCGGCGGAAAAACGCAGATTTGGATTCGCTCGCAACAGCGGAAACAACGCGTTCCCAACCCCAGCGCCAATCTCGAGCACGTCCAACTTTGGGAGCGCTCTCAGTTTCTCCTCCATTTCCTCCTCGGTCGCATCTTCCACGAATCCTGTGAATTCCACGTCGTTCATTAAATCTCGCTTGAAACTTTTACGCAAGTAGTGTCGGTCTCTGAAGAATTTCGTTTTGTGATTTCTGTAAAACTGTTCCCACGCGTTGTCGTTGTCGTTGTCGTCCTTCGAAGCCTCCACGGCGTCGTCTTCTTTTTTTCGTTCTCTTCCTCTTCTGCTGCTAACGCCGCTGCTATTTTTCCCGTCGTCGGCTCGCAAACGTCCGACAGCGAGACGACCCCTCTCAGAGACCGCGCGTTTTTCCCCGACTTCGTTGAAGTTCTGGTTACTAGGGGAGGAGGAGAACAAAAGGAATGCACGAACTCCTCCTCGTCCTCGCGGGAGACAAGAAGAAGAAAATGACGTCTTTGTCGTCGTCGTCGTCGTCGCGGCGAGTTTAGCGCCGGCGCCGCGAACAAACAGCATTATTCTTTGTGGCTCTTGCGGTTGTTTGTGAGTGTGGAAGTTCCAAGAAAAGAAACGAGAAAAAAAAATAGGGAAAAAAGATGTTTGTTTATACGGGAGAAAAAAGAAAAGATGATTCGAAGACATCACTGCCAATACACGACGAAAGAACGATGCGCGCGCCTGCGCGGAGGACGCTTTTGCTGCGATGGGGTACACTTTAAACCCGTTTTGCGAATGGGACAAACCAAAACATCTTTAGGTATTCCTCTTCTTTTTTTTTTGTCTCGTTGAAATGTCACATGTGCTCGTGTAGGAAGCTGTAACTTTTTAGATCGATGCTCCGACTTGAAATGTCCGTACGTCCACTACGTGTTGGACGACGAGAGGGCGAACGAGGAGAGCGTGCTCTTTCAGCGCAGAGATCGGCTGCGGCTCAAAGATGCGTCTGTTGCGCCTGACGAAGAAGAAGGAGAGGGAGCGGTGGAGAAGAGCAAAAGGGAGGGACTTTCGAGTGTAGGACCACTCAGACCGATATCCGCGATACAGGCAGATTTGAGAGGATTTTCTTTGGAGAAAGTATGCGGCGGAGACTTCAGCGCGGTTTTGATAGATCCGCCATGGTCGATATCCATGGCCTTGCCGTTCCCTTCTCTGCGAGACGCGGAGATTGAAAATTTGGAAATCGATCGAGTCTTGGATCGATCGCGCGTGTGTTACGTTTTCTTGTGGGCGACGCAGAGAAAAACGCCGTTAGCGAGAGAGATTTTGCAAAAATGGGGGGCGATAGCGAGGATGCGCGTGAAAACGCATGATCTCGTTTGGGTGAAATTGAACCAATTGAACAGACTTGTCAGCGCCGGCCGAACAGGTTCACCACTTACTTTATTATAAATAAAAAAAACTCACTTTTACTTTTAAAAAGGTTACTACTTTAACCACGCGAAAGAGACGTGTGTGGTTGGGATATACTATCCCGTCGTCGTCGGTTATGAAGAAGAGAAAGAAGGAAAAGAAAAAAGAGAAAGAGACGGAAGCGAGAATACGAATACAATTGAAGACGATAGCAACGGTAAAATACACTTTCCGTTCAAAGACTCGGACGTGATATGCGCGAAAGTTCGAGAAGTTTCGAGAAAGCCAGATGAAATTTATGGTGTAATCGAACGCTTGGTCGGGCCAAATTCGAAGAAACTCGAACTTTTCGCTCGCAATTGGAACGTTTCGAGCGCGCGTAAATACAAAAACTGGGTCTGTATCGGTAACCAGATCCAAGAGACGGTGATAATGGATCGCGAAATCAGGAATAAATTTGACAAAGAATATCCAGAGTTTGCGAGCACGAGGAAAAATTAAGAGGGGCAGAATCACCGAGTTGATGAAGGATAAACGAGTGAATTTGCCACACACATACTCCAAATTAAAAATAATATCACGCCTCTGGCACGTACATCTCGCCAGCCTCTTCCGCTTCTAAAGCCGCTTTCTCGATCTTCTCTATCGCCATTCTCGTCCTCGATTCCTTTTTCGTATTCCCGCCGTCTGTTTTCAAAACCCCCGCGTTCCTAGCCGAATCAATCTCGCTCTCTAACAAAGAAACTCTCTGGTATAAGAGTATCATGGTCAACAAGCAGGAAATTAACGACACGGTGACGACAATCGCCCTCGGATCGCTAAACCATGATTTTTTCCCGCCGCTACTACTATTTCCGCTAAAATTCTTCCTCTTCTTCTTACCCACCTGCGCCGCTAAAAGCGTCTCCTCGTCCTCGTACGAATCGTCTAATCCTTCGTTGTTACCAGCACCCGCCGGATTCAATTTCTTCGAGTACGCGTACGGCAAAACTTTTTGCATCTGTCTCGTCGCCATGCTCGTCCTTCGCTTATACTTCTCCGCGTCGTCGTCTCCGTCTTTACCGTTGTTGTTGTTGTTATTAATATTCGCGTTTTGATCGATAGAGCGAGACGTCGACGCGTTCTTATTGCTCTCATCTCGTTTATTCATAGTCATCGTCATCGACTGCGTCGACCCGTACCCCCCGTTCGCCTGAACCTCCTCCTCCCGAAACTCCTCAACCTCCAAATCTTCGATGTCTAACAAATCTTCCACCGATTTTACCAACATCCCCGATCCTTTGTGCCGGATGGCTTTGATCCCGAACTTCAACTGCAATCGATTGGCGACTTGAGACTTAAACTCCGCGAAAGATGTCGTCGAAGGGTCCACGCCTAAAGCGCGTTTTCTCCTCGTGCGTGGGTTTAACGACGAAGAAGACGAGTTTGAATTATTCCCCTCATCATCCGTCGATGGCTTTAAAGACACGAACACGACGCGTTTGTTCTCGCTGTTGTTGCTCATTATATATCGTTACTTATTTTAAAGTTTATTTATCGTCAGCAGGATTGCGGTAAAGACGACGACGACGACGACGAGACAAACAGTTCTCTCTCTCTCTCTCTCTGCGTAAAAGTTGTGCGTTCAACGCGCTCACATTTTGGACGTTTTCACTCTCCAACGCTTCCTCGCGTGTGTGAGTCTCGAATTTTTCAAAACCCTAAATAGGCAGATTTTCAAAAAAATCCAAAGAAAAAAGGAGGCACAAAACACGCGCGCAACGCACGTGTTCTCACTCATCGGCGAGAAAGAAAGGTAAAACTTACCGCTCTCTCTCTCTCTCTCTCTCTCTTTGTGCGAGCGCGTTTCTCCGTGCGACGAAAAAAGGTGCGTGTTTCTTTTTCTTCTTTTCTCTCTGCTTTCCATTTTTTAAAAAACAACGCTCGTGAAACTCTCTCGGAAGAAATAAAGGAAGGAAGGCGGGAAAGAAAGCGTGCGAGTGCGTGCTCGTGTGTGTGTGTGAAAGAGAGAGAGAGATTGCCTCGCCCAGAGAGAGTGAGAGTGAGAGTGAGAGAACGCGGAATATCTTTTAAACCGCCTCGTCGCGACGACCGCGCGACCTGTTGTTGTTTGTCGCTTCGATCGATTTTTTTTCCTCTGACCTTTCTCTCCTCTCGGTTCTTCTCAAAATATCAGACAGACAAACAAACGGACGGCGAGAGGAAGATGAGCGATGCGAACAACAACGAGGAGGACGACGACCCATTCGGGGAAGAAGACGCGATTCACAATAACGACGAGGACGATGCTGAAGAAGAAGAAGAAGAAGAAGAAGAAGAAGAAGGATTGCTGATGGCACAGGTCCCGAACGAAGACGAGGATGAAGAGGACGTCGGTGACGACTTTGACGACGACGATGAAAATGAAGACGGCGAAGACTTGATGGATAACATGGAACGCGATTACGAAGTCATGCCGCATTTGGATCAGTACGAACAAGCAGGGATGGTTGGAGAAGATGAGGAGGAAGAGTTTGACCCAGAGCAGGAGTTAGAGGCGAGGTTGGCTGCGGAAGAAGAGATGATGGAGAGAGATCAGGAATACGCGGGAGGCAGAGGAGGGATGACCGGAAGAGCATTGCCGAGAGCGTTGGACGACGACGACGACGATGAACAGCAGTGGAAGAGAATGAAAAGGAGGAGAGCGGCGGATGCAGCGCACGAAGGCGAGGATATGGAGGAAGATTTATTGGGCGACGACGAGGAGTTCGAAGTGAACATCGATAACTACGATTGCCCGTTGCGAGAGTGGATCACGAAAGAGAGAACCATCGTGGAAATTAAGCGACGGTTTTCGAGGTTTTTGAGACGTTTTAAACTCGGCGACGTCGAGGACAACAACAGGAACGATAACACAAACAGAGAGGATTTTTTATACAGGAGGAAAATGCGAGAAATGTGCGTGGAAAACAGACAATCGCTGAACGTCTCGTTCATCCATCTCTCGAAAAAGGATATGATAATAGCCACTTGGGTGGCGGACGCACCATCGCTCATGCTGCCAATATTAGACGAGGTGCTTAAAAAAGAAGTGCTGAGGTTATATCCTGCGTATGAAGGCATCCACCCGGAAGTTTTTGTGAGAATTTCCGACTTGCCGATTGTCGATCAAATTCGAGACATTCGTCAATCGCATTTGAATTGTATGATTAAAATTACCGGCGTTGTCACGAGGCGCTCGAGCGTCTTTCCACAGTTAAGGAACGTAACGTTTAGATGCGAACGTTGCAAATTTCTGCTCGGACCGATTCAACAAAACGCAGCCGATCCGGTGAAACCAGGGAATTGCCCGGAGTGTCAAGGAAAAGGACCGTGGACGGTGGACGTTGAGAAAACGGTGTACAGAAACTACCAAAAAATGACGTTGCAAGAATCGCCCGGGTCCGTTCCGGCTGGTCGATTGCCTCGCTCGAAGGAGATTATCGTATTAAATGATTTGATCGATTCGGCGAGACCAGGTGATGAGATTGACGTCACTGGGATTTACGTCAACTCGTTCGATGCGAGTCAAATCAAACAAAGAAACGGGTTCCCGGTGTTCAGCACGCACGTGGAAGCAAATCATATCTTGCGCAAAGGAGACGCGTTCGCTACGCATAACTTAACCGACGACGATAAGCACGCGATAAGGGAACTATCCAAGGACCCGAGGATTGTTCAACGCATCATCAACTCCATCGCGCCGTCCATTCATGGGCACGAAAACATTAAAACTGGCATCGCGATGGCTATCTTTGGCGGTCAAGAAAAGTTGGTTAAAGGCAAAACAAAGCTGAGAGGCGATATTAACGTGCTCTTGTTAGGCGACCCAGGAGTGGCAAAATCGCAGTTTCTGAAGTACGTGGAGAAAACGGCAAACAGGTGCGTGTATACGACAGGGAAAGGTGCATCCGCTGTTGGTTTGACGGCCGCGGTGCACAAAGATCCAGTAACAAGAGAGTGGGTTTTAGAAGGCGGCGCGCTAGTCTTAGCCGATCGAGGCGTGTGTTTGATCGATGAGTTTGATAAAATGAACGACCAAGATCGAGTGTCTATCCACGAAGCTATGGAACAACAATCGATTTCAATCTCAAAAGCTGGGATTGTGACCAGTTTACAGGCAAGGTGTTCGGTGATTTCCGCAGCAAACCCTATCGGCGGGAGATACGATTCCTCAAGAACCTTCAGCGATAACGTGGAACTTACGGATCCCATTTTGTCTCGTTTTGACGTGTTGTGCGTCGTGAAAGATGTCATCGATCCCATCACGGACAGGCGCTTGGCGGAGTTCGTGGTGAACAGTCACGTCAAGGCGCACCCGAAAAATAATGATGACGAAGACGGCGTCGCCGCTGGCTTCGGTAATAGTACTAATAATAACAACAACGATGAAGATGTCGCGGAGCCGCTCGATCAAGAAATGCTGAAAAAGTACATCTCCTACTCCAAGCGATTTGTTCAACCGAGACTGAAATTTGAAGACGGGCGAAAAATCGCGCGAGTGTACGCAGAACTCCGTAAAGAATCCGTAACAAGAGAAGGTATGCCCGTAGCCGTTCGTCACTTGGAAAGTACGATTCGTATGGCAGAAGCGAGAGCGCGCATGCGTTTGTCGGAAACCGTGAGTCCAGAGGATATAGACCACGCGATTTCCGTCATGTTGGATTCTTTCATCGGCACCCAAAAGCAATCGGTGCAAAAATCCTTGAGAAAGAAATTCGCCAGGTACGCGCACTTCCATCGCGATTTCGATTCGCTCTTGATGGAGATTTTACGTGGGATTGTTCGCGAGATGAATCGACTCGATCGAGAGAGAGAACCGATCAAGTGCCACTTGTTGGAACACCGAGCGAAAGAGTACGGGGTGACGGATTTGAACCCGTTTTATAGGTCGCAAACGTTCCTGGGCGAAGGATTCACGCACGATCCAGAATTGCACGCCATCATCCCTCCCACGCACTAATCGCACCATAGAAGAGAGGTTTAGATTCAATCTAAATGAAATAGTTAAAAAGTAATTCAATCAAAAATATAATATCGACTACATTTTGCATGTTCGTGTTTTTGATAGTACCGTCCGTAGAAAGCTCTCGTTTTCTTTTCTTGCTCTCTTTATTTTACCACGTCGATTGCGCGTCTTCAAAGGCTTCCTCTTCTTCGGGCACTTTTTCGCCGGTCATGACTTCTTTAATGGCACTCTTTGGTCGTCGCCACCATCGAATGACTTGCTGCACGAACGCGGCGAACATGACGACGAAAATCGTCAAAGTTAACTTTCGATTTCGGTTCATCCAATCGATTTGCGTCTTGAATCTTCCGTAAAATTTCGAACCAAACGCAGCAAGTTTCATAAACTTCTCCATCGTCTCTGGTTTTACGTTCTTGAGCGTCTGCGCGGCTTGTTCTGCCTGTTCGTCGCTCATGTTCACCCCAGCCGCTTTACTCATTTGCTTGATTTGCTCCGGGTTCACTTTCGACATCATCTCCGCCATGGCTTTCTGCATCTTCGGGTCACCCATTTTATCTTGCATTTTCTTCATCGCATCGGCGGTAGGCATACCGTCAGGCCCAATGCCACCTCCTTGCATATCTGCAGCCATAGACATCATCGCTTCCATCGTTTCTGGAGACATGTCTTTCATCATTTCCGCAGCTTGTTGCATCATGTCCGGTGACATGCCTCCCATACCTCCCATTTGAGGGAATGCAGCGGAAGTCGCCGCCTCAGTCCCACTCGACATTCGCTCCTCTCCGACATCCTCTACAGCACCATCTACCAATCCTTCTCCTTCTTCTTTCTCGAACGTATCAAACTCCGGGCACTTGATCTCTATCACCATCCCTAATTTCTCCATTTCCTCCTCGCACTTCTCCAACTCCCCTCGCACAATCTCATCCTCTGGCGACAGCTTCACCGCCCTCTTTAAATCTTTCCACGCCAGTTCTAAGTTTTTCAACTGAAAATACCCTTGTCCTCGTCTATAATACGCCTTCAAACTCGTATTTTCCATCTTCAAAACCTCCTCGCACCTCTCGATGGCTTCTTCGTGTCTCCCGACTTTATTCATGCACAACGCGCTGTTCAACAAGCATGATTTCTTCAACGTCTGCGCCTCCGGATCTCTGTACGCTTTCATGTTTTCTCTCACGCGTTCATACTTCTCGATGGCATCCGCGTATTTCCCTTCCCCGACGAGCGCGTTCCCGTCTTTTTTCAATTGATTCGAAGCTGCGTGTTTATACTTCTGCTCGTTTTGTGCCTGTTTCGTCGCGAATTCCATCTGTTGTTTCATCTGTTCCGGGGTCATATTCTTCATCTGCTCCGCGGCGCGCTTCATATCATCCGGCGTCATGTTCTTCATCGCCTCCATCGCGCCCGGCGGGAAATTCGGCATCCCCCCCGGGAAGCCGCCGCCTCCCCCACCGGGACCTCCCATGCCCATCTTGGACGCCATCTGTTGCATCTGCTGCATCTGTTGCGGCGTCATGTTTTCCATCATCTTCTGCGCCTGTTGCATCATCTCCGGGGTGAACATGTTTGGATTCATTTTCAACAAAATGTCTCTGATTTAGAGCTTCCACCACAAAGAAAGCGTATTTATTTCGCGAGCGAAAGGAGAGGTTTTACCTCTTCAAGGTTCAAGGTTGGGGAATAAAAAATGACGATCGAAAACTCTTCTTTTTTTATTCGACGACGCGTTTGACGTTTGAGGGGTGAGAATTTTGAACATTTTTGGTTGGGGGGTCGCGAAAAGACAAAAATTCGGATGAAAGAAACACATCGGCCGCGCGTCGCTTTTTATTCTCCTCGTCGCGCCAAAGCGAAACAAAGCACAGGTAATAATAACTACGTATGTAATAATTTTAATAATTATAATGAATACATATAAAAGTTACAACTGACTGGCGATCGTCGTCTTCGAGCGGCTCTCCTTCTCCTCGGAGGACGAAGGTTTGATGAATTCGCCGTCGTGGGTCGCGGATCTCTTGCTCTTCATCTTGGCGCCGGTGAAGGCCGCCGCGGGACGAGAAGGAAAGGCGTCCCCGCCCCTTTGCGCTCGTTCTTCTACGTCTCCGTCTTCTTCGCACCGCGCGAACAGCGCCGCCGGAGATTTTCGAGGCGTTTTCGGTTCATCTTCTTCTTCCGCTACTTCTTCTTCTCTTTCGTCCTCTTTGTGTTCACCATTTCCTTTTCCATCGACGATGTTTCCTTCCATCGAGCCGCCGTTCGACTCGCTCAACCGTTTGTTCTTCTTGTTCTTCATCTTTATTTGTTGCTCTTTGAACTTGTTCATCTTTTGTTGCTGCGCTTCGGAGAGCTGAGAAAAGCCAGATACTTCCGATTCGAGGTCTTCTTCATCGGTCTCGTCGTCGTCGTCGTCGAGGTCTTCGTCGTCGAGCTCGTCGTCGAGCTTGGTGAGTTGTTCGAGCGTCGTGCTCGGTTTCTTATTCTCTCTGGCTTCAGCCGCCGCAGTAGTTGCAGTCGTCGACGAAGTCGTGCCCGAAATCAAAGCTCTTTTGTTACCAATCCTGATTTTCAAGCCAGCGAGACCTTTATCGTCCGGACGATCGTATTCTTTCCCATCTGGTTTTGGCGCTGGTGTCTTTATCGTCAAGCCAGTCAAACTGTGTGGACGAAAGGCGAGGATGTTCTCGTGAGACTCTCTTCGTTGATGGCCGATACCACCGGTGCTGTTACTCTTCAGTTTCCCTTCTCTCGAGACGTCGCTGTCGTTATCAATATCGAGACCATCGGTACCACTCTTGCCTGGAATGTACGGATCTTCAGCTTCGTCGTATCGTGACGAAGCTATGGACGTTAGCGATCCACTCTCTTTTGAGCGAAAAGGCATTCCTCCGAAATCGAAGAACGAGTTTGTCTCCGGCTCCTCTTGCGCGTTAACTGCCGCTTCCAACTGCTCGTCTTGCAAATACTGCGAAAACTTTGAGCGCTTCACTTCGAGCGCGTTATCGCCTTTACCTAAACTCCACGCGCCCGGAGTCGACATCGTTTGTAACAATTCTAAAATGTGCGTGAACTCGGGGCGATCGCAAGACTCTCGCGACCAACAATCTGATAGCAATTGCTCCATCTCTGGTTCTACCCAACTCGGAATTTTCGGGCGGTGATGCAAGAAGGCGACTTTTCCGACTATTTGCACTGGATCGTTCAACTCGTGCCACGGAAAATTCAACGTGATGAGCTCCCACAAAATGATACCAAAGGAGTACACGTCGGAGAGTTCGTCCACGTTATCGTTTCTCAACGCTTCCGGGGACATCCACTCGGGAGTACCTCCAGCCGTTTCCAACTCTGGGTTGGATATTTGCAAATACGCTCTGTATTTTATGCGACTCATGCCGAAATCGGAAATTTTCAAGTTCCATTTTGAGTCGACCAACAAGTTCGCCGGTTTCAAATCATGATGAACAATTGGAGGCGATCGAGAGTGGAGGTAAGACATTCCTCGAGCGCAATCCGTGGCCATTTGTAAACGCAAGCGACCGTTATCGGCGACGGTTTCGCGGACAGCATTATCGTAGTCGTGCAAAATGGAGTGTAAATTGCCTCTCTTCATGAGTTCAGTGACGATGCACATGGAAGGCGCGTCGACGACGGCGCCTAAAAACAAGACAATGTTCGGGTGTCGCAAATCCCGCATCAATCGGATTTCAGCCGCGAATTCTTTAACCGTAGCGTGCGTGGAGACGTCGTGCGTCTTTTTTACAGCAACATTTGTGCCGTGCCATTTGGCTTTGTACACTTTACCGAACGATCCGGTGCCAATTTTTCTGCCAAAGATCAAATCGTTTATTGATATCGACCACGACCCCGCGGCTTTAATCAACGCGCGTGAGGAGCGCCGTTCAAGCTGTTCGGCCCAAGCCGATGCGGATATATTGTTTTGAAACATGTGCGATTTCTTCTTCTTCTTTCCATTCGTTGGCGTGGCGTCGTATTTTTTCACCTCTTCCAGCGCGTCGTTCCGAAACGTGACAGATTTTTTCGATCCTCCAGTTGTTCCAGGGCTGTTTACATTTTGCAAATTTCTATTGTGCGGTGGTGGCGTGCTCATCCCGTTCTCATCTTCTTTTTGTCGCTGCGCCGCGACTTTATTCGCTTCATCCAAAATTTGCTGTTGTGCGGTCGAGAACGCTGAATGAATTGCCGTACGCTTCATCGAACTTTGCTTTGGTCGCGCGTTGGGATCAAACGGTGGCTTTGCCGCTGAATACTTTGCAGCACCGCTTGGACTCGAAACCAATGGCGGCTTCTTCGAACTACTCGCCGGGGAACTCATTGTTTTCGTCAAATCGCTTCTCGGAGAAGACGTAAACGCGCCGTTTTTCTGTTTGTTTGCTGCTCTCGCGCTTCGCGGAGTACTTCCCGGAGACCTTTGATTTGGCGCCGGCGAAAGACTTCGGTTTCTAAATGGCATTGATCCGGAGCCACTTCGGTTTAATCCTCGCGAAGGTGATTCATTTCTGTCATCGCGACTACGTGTGCGACCGTCCTCTTCACTCGGAGGAATACCGTTGAGCGGATCGAGCGAAAGAGAATCCTCGGAATCGTTGTGCTTAATCATTGACGCGTGCGTCTTCAACCCGCCACTATTCATACCACTACTGCTACTTTGCGCTCCGCCGTGCATTCTGTTTCCGTCATTCTCGACGTACTCGCTGCCTTCGTCAAGACCATCGTCGTAGTACTCCCCTGATTCTGACTCGCTCTCTTCTGACTCTTCATCTGTTGTAATCAAAGGTGACCCTACCGTCGGGCTGAGCTGATGCTGTTGATGTCGATCGCCATCCGTTCGCGCGAAATAGTCTCTGCTCTCTCTTTTATTTCTCCCCAGTCTTTTACTTTCCTTGCTGCCGTAGGGATAATCCTCGCCTGAAACTCTCGGCGATGGTGGTTGAATAGTATACCCAGCCGTTTCCTCGCTGTTTCCATTTGTAATTGCATTTCTTTGATTCGAAGTGCCACCACCTTTCTCCCGCCGTTTTCGCTTTTCGTCGTCTCTCATTACTTGGTTTCGTTGCTCTTTTTCTGCTCGTTCTCGGTGCATGGACGCCGTCGTATTCAACACCTCCAACCACGATACTTTATCTTTCACCGTTTCACATCTTACGATTTTATGCGAATATCCTTCTGGTCGACAACACGCACCTGTCAAAGCCTCGATTAGACTTTGCGGCGTAGAAGTGGACGAACTTCCGTGCCTGCTCGATTTTTTCGGGTACAACAACAAATCGATCGAGATCGCCGTTTCACCGAACTCAAACGCGTCTCGCGCCGCTAAAACAATCCCATAGCCGTACATTCGAGAAAAGCCTTTCCCCCAAAACAGATGGTTATCGTATAGCACGAAATGTCGCAACTTCCACGACGCGTCGTTTCTACCCGACGAACCGAACCCTCGCATCAAATTAGTAAACCAATTTCCTCGAACCTCCGTGTGTTTCTCCAACGTGCCCTCTTTCGACGGCACCGTCGGTAACCAAATCATAAACTTGGGCATTTGCGTAGGAATTTGCATTTCGGACAGCGAAGATCCTTCCGCGGTCGTCGACGTCGGCGTGCTCGGTGTTTTCTTTTGATTGTCGTTCGCGTCCTCTCCGTCTCCGTTATTCAACCCGCCGCTTCCCAAGCTACTCTCGTTCGAACTCGTGTTCGTATCCGACATACGATCCGACGATTCTCTGCTCTTCACGACCACGTTTCCTTCCTCGTCCAATCCCATCATCCCGTCTTCTTCCTCTTCCTCCTCCTTCTTCTCTTTCGCGCCTCCTCGATCCGACAATAACAAACTTTCCAACTTTTCCTTTAACTGCTCCTTTTTCGATTCGCTATTCGCCGCTTCCAAACGAAGCCGCAGTCTCAACAACCTCTCCGCGTTCGCTTCGTCGTATTCGTCCGAACCGGGAGATGAATCGCACGACCCGTTGTTGTGGTGCGCGTCGTCGTCGCTCGTCGTCGTCGTCGTCGTCAAAGTCGTCGCCGCTTCTCTCTCTCCTCCTCCTCCTCCTCCTCCTCCTCCTCCTCCTCCGCTCGTCGTCGTCAAAGTCGTCGCCGCTTCTCTCTCTCCTCCTCCTCCTCCTCCTCCTCCTCCTCCTCCTCCGCTCGTCGTCGTCAAAACGAGCTCGTTCAACCTTTCGATCGAACTCAGCCTGAGCTTTTGCAAGTCCGAGAGCGGTTCGTTCATGCGAGCGAGCAGTTCTTCTCTCTTCTTCTGTTTCTCCTCCTCCTCCTCCTCGGAGGTGGCGTCGTCGCTTTTGCCGTCGTCGTCGTCAAAGTCGTCGTTAACGACGACGACGTTTGATGTCTTCGTCGTCTTCGTCATGGTTTTTGATCTCGAGAGATATTTTTTTTTCCCGAAAAGGCAAAAGAGATTACCAAAGCTCTCTCTCTCTCTCTCGGAAGAGAGGGAAGAAGAAGAGAGAGAGAGAGAGAGAAAGAGAGAGTAGATTTTGTGCGCACCGCGTCGCGCGCTATGTATATCTACCTAATCTCTCCCTTTCCGCGTGTGATTGCGCGCGTCTTTCTCTTTTTGTTGTTACGATTTTTGTTAGTTTTTCTTCTTTTTGCGCGACCTTTGAGAAAGAGAGAAACAGTTAAAAAGTAAAAAGTGACTTATACTACTAAGCGCGCGACGACGCGCCGCCGCAGCCGCTTCCGTCGTTAAAAGCTAAAAGCTAAAGCTATAAAAACTGTGTGTGCGTGTGTGTGCGCGCGCGTGTGTGTGTTTTTACGCGAGCATTTTTCTAATCATCACCATCATCATCACTATCAATTCTTCTCACGACCAAACGGTAATAGCCCAGCGTCTTCGATATGAGGGCATGACGCCGTGTAAGATCCTTCGAGAGTCGAAAACGACCAACCGGCCCGGGAGCGGTTCCACGTCGACGTATTTTTGTGGCGATGGTAGTGATCGTAGAGTCGCTGCCGCAGCCGCCGCAGCCGCGGCGGCTACTGGCGCTCTGTTTTCTTCTTCTCGGTCGTCGAGAAACACGCGCAAGCACCCTTCGGCTTCGCTCGCGTATCCGACGTTGAAATATAAAATGGCGGTTAAGTTTCGTTCGGAGATGCGAGAGCCTTCTGGACCGTCTGAGTTGTTGTGATCGTAATCTACGTGCGGGTCGTATCGAGCGCCTCGTTTGTCGTATTTCGCGAGCTGCGCAAATTTGTCGAGCGCGGTATTTTCGGCGCGGGCGCGAGCGGCGAGCGCGCAGGTCGGAGGAGGAAAGGAAGAAGCGCTCGCCGCCTCGCACAGCTTTCGCGGCAACGACCACAGAAAAGTTCCCGCTAAATTCAACGGTGACGCCGTGGGATTTTCGATGTCAATTTTAATGCTCGCTAAATCGTCGTCTCTTCCGTCCTGGTCGACCGGGAACAGTTTATCCGCCAAAGACTCCGCGTGCTCGTACATTTGACGAACAGCCTGTTCCGGAACGACGCCGTCGAGGACGACGAAACCGTACGTCTCGAGCTGTTTGACGTCTTCGGACGAGAACAACCCACGAGTAGATGACGAAGAAGAAGAAGAAGAACGGGACGAAGAAGAAACATCGCCGCTACCCCTACCGTTTTCCACCTTCTCTTCGTTCGTCGTCGACGAAGACGAAGACGAAGACGAAGACACCGAAAACGTCTCCTCGAAGTACTTCTCGGCGTCTCTGAACACCTTCTTCCTCGCGCCGATCGCCAGCGGCTTGTACACGACCGCGACTAATCTGTTCTCCTCCTCTTTGACGTTGTTCTTCGTTCGCCGCTCCGTCGATACCGCTCTCAGGCTCGAAATCGCATCTTCTTTCAACCGTTTCGTCGACTTCAACTCCACTCGCGTCCAGCAAAGTCGCCGACGCGCTTCTTCTTCTTCTTCTCCCTCTTTCTCGGAAGAACAGAAGCGCAGAGGCGAGGAGAGCAGCACCGCGAACGTGCCCGGCGCGTCGTCGTCCAACGAATCTATTATCGTCGTCGTCGACGAGAAGAAGGCGCCTTCGTCGTCCGAGAGCGCGAGGCAAACGAACCGGATTTCGTCGTCTTTGTCGTCGTCGTTCTGCCGCAGCTGCTCGCGAAGAAGAAGAAGAAGTTCTTCGCGCGTCGCTCTTTCCCCCCGGTCGTCTTTGTCGTCCCTTTTCGCGCTCCGCTCTTCTCTCGCGGAGGAGGAAGAAGAAGAAGAAGAAGAAGAAGAAACGCGTCGGCGGAGTCGACATCCATCGGATGGTCGATGACGAGAAGAGAGACGAAGACGAAGACGACTTTGACGACGACGTCCGCGTAATAAAAACGCCGAAGCCGCCATCGAAGACGACGACGACGACGA
>Ga0181599_1001496_pt1 | contig 22663 bp, 14 predicted proteins | sample 041ome_3_FD_148658 | JGI IMG/M metagenome (GOLD analysis project Ga0181599, IMG submission 148658) | Coastal salt marsh microbial communities from the Groves Creek Marsh, Skidaway Island, Georgia - 041405US metaG (spades assembly) | ecosystem: Environmental > Aquatic > Marine > Intertidal zone >...
CACGTGCCCCTTCTTCGCGCGAATTTACTCGAGCAAGTGCGAGAGCGGAATTGCGCGGAGGAAAAGCGCGAGTTTCTTTTCTGTTGATTTTTCTTCTCGTTGTTGTTGTTGTTACGTCGTGCGCTTCGTGAGAGGCTAGAACACATCTCGGAAAGCATCTGATTGACTTCTTTCTTCTTCTTTTTACTTCTTTCTTGGAAAGCATCTCATTGACTTCTTTCTCGAGAGGAAAAATCAGAGAGGAAAAATCAAAAAGTGAATTGTGGTGTACTGAAGTGATGTCGGGATTTTTGTCACGTTTGGCTAGTAAAACTACATCTGGACGGCTTTTCCAATCTGCCGGAGACAAAAGGAGAATCGAGCCCGGAAAAGAGGTTGAGTGGTTGGAGGAATCTATCGCCTTTGTCACTTCTCGACTCGAATGTGAAGTGTTCGATCAGCCTGAAGAAAAAAAATGCGAAGCGTACGTTTGGGCATTGGTCACGACGATAAAAAATCTCCAATCTCTTTTAGAATTCAAGCACTCACCAATAGAAGATTCAGAAGCGGTCGAACACTGCAAAAATACGTGGAACGACCTCTTTACGAAACTCAATAGGGTGACGGATGTAACTTCGAGTGGTGAGGTGCGTTGTGAGGAAGAGCACCACGTTTTCCCAGCTAGCGCGCGAAACTTAATACAAAAGACTGGCAAGAATCGCTTGATTATGGCCACCCAACCGATCACGGATCCGGAGGAGAAAGACAGAGTCTTAAAATCGAGGGAGGAACTAGGGTATAAAGCTGCAATCGAAGAGTGGCGTATTCTCGTGGACTATCTTCGTGAGGATACAGCTCAGGAGAAACTCGCTGGACGTTTCGGCCGCTTTTTCACCGGCAAAAAGAGAGTGAAAAAGAGTTCGCCCGGCGACGACGACGACGACGACGACGACAACGGTGAGTACCAAGACGCTAACATGGATATAGGTGATGATTACCAAGACGATGATGATTACCAAGACGCTAACGCGGATTTCGACGGTGGCAAAAAAAGAAAACTTCTCGGCGGCTTATTAAAAAAGATAGTTCGCAGAGGTGGAACTGAAGACGAAGAAGGCGACGACGAAGAAGACGAAGAAGACGACGACGAAGAAGAAGGAGGCGACGCGGAAGGAGATACCGACGAACTCGTAAAGTTATATAAAAAGGGGGTGAAACTTCTTGTGGCAGAGGAGAAAGAAGAAGCAGGTTTCCGTGCTGCGTTTTCGTTTGTGAAGAATATTGGAACGAAGATTGGAACGAAGATGCGCGCGGCACTCTCTCGCATCGAGCCGAATTCTACGTCTGGAATGCTTGTCGGATGTGTGGGGTTTGTCATTTGGCTCACGTACGCAGGTCACAGCATGACGTGGTTTCTCTGTTCGAACTTGACTGCAAAACTTCCCTCCGTCGCGTACAAGGACGTGTTGTCGGACGCTGATAAGAAGATAATGGAGAAGAAGAAGAGCGAAATGGAGAAAGTCATCTTCTTGAATGCAAAGATAGGCGAGATGTCGGAGGAGGTGAAAAAGAAGAAATTTCTGGAAGTTCTCAGGAAAGGAGAAAACGACGTTCGATTTGTTGGCACACGAGAAAGAAAGGAGATTGGAGGCTCTGGTAAGGTGGAGATTTCGTCGGAAAATCCTTTCATGTCGAAGATCGTGAACTATATGTTCGGTTTGGACAAAAGCGTGCTCATCGATAACGCCGGCGCCGGCGCGTTTAAAAACGAAAAGAAGAAAGATTCCGTTCTAGGAACGTTTAAAGTTCGCGCGTTTGATAAGATTTCGAAATTGATGGAAAAGACGCGCATTAAACTCATCGTGTTGAACGATACGTTTCACTTTTGGCTCTCCGAAGGGGCCTGGGGTGGCATTTGCAATTTGCAAGAGTTCTTGGACCAAGGATGGACGGTTTGTAAAGTACACCCAGACGCGTTCGAAAGAATTAAATTCAAAAATCGAAAAGGTGATCTCGAATCGGCGACGAACATGCTGCTTCGCTGGTCGATCTTCTCCAACGTCAAGAAATACATGAAATCTTGGCACGGGTATTATGTTTGTTATAAAAGAATACCAAGCGCGACCGAAGAAGTGTACGAAGTTCGATGGTTACTGAATATCATTTCGCTCTGCAGATTTGGGCATTTACGTCTGTGGTTATTAAATGATTATCGGGAGCTTCTGGCTACGATCAACGTGTTTAGGTATTTGCGCGGGAAGCGCATGTGGGATTACAACCAAAACCCGTTGACGTGGGCGGACGACAAAAGATCGGACGGTAAGTTTCTTGTTCGACCATTTCTTGGACCAAAACTGGATTACGATAGGACGCCATCGTACAGCGAATTACATCCTCTGAACGAGGAGATCAGAGCGATTCTTGGTCGCTTACCATGATAAGCTTCAGTCAATTCTTTTTTTACTTTTAATAACGAGATACAAGTGTTTGAATTTTAATTTGTCGCCACACCGTAGCACTTTTCTTCTTCACATTTTCCTCTTCAAAGAGGACGTACGTGGTCGCGCAATTGGATACCGAACTCTCCCCAAATCAGCGACGTTCCCGACGTGCGCGATCAAATCCAAGACTCTGTTCGAATATCCCCACTCGTTGTCGTACCAGCTCACGAGTTTAACAAAGTCGTCGCCGAGCATAGCCAACATCCCTTTGGCATGGAAAACTCTCTCTCTCTGCTCTTTCTCTCTCTTTTTTTGTATTCTTCGGCAACATCCCTTTGGCATGGAAAACTCTCTCTCTCTGCTCTTTCTCTCTCTTTTTTGTATTCTTCGGCAACAGTTCGCACTCACGCTCAAATTTGGCGGACGAGATTAGTCTCGTCTCCTAAACAATAGCATCACCGTGATTTGTGCTCGCGATTTTCCCGTCTCAGATAAGAAGTACGCACACGTGTCGTTTTCCTTGCAAGTGTATAAAATCGCACCAAGGCGTTCTGAACGGAAGACTTTTCGTCAGAATTCATCAATACAACTCGGCACACTTTAACAACAGAACAAATACGAATGCAACAACACCAACTGAAGTAGCGGACGCTTTTGACGACACCGATGGTGGCGGAGAGTTCTCTGTTATCAATTTATTACTGCAACATGCTTGAGAACACTTGCAAATGAAGAGAAGGAAAATGAGAAGAGAAAGAAGAGTGACATTATATTAAGTATTTGTTTTAAGTACATATCACTGTTACCCCCGTGCATTTTTCGATAGCATATCGGCGTAAAATTCTTCAAAGCTCGCGTAGATGTCTTCGACGAGTTTCCTTGGGTGCACCTTGTTTTCTCTTCGCGAACAGTCGTTGTAACAGCATCGTCGTTCGTGCTTGTTGTTTTCTCTCTTGTACGGACACGTGGTGCAACTGGTACACGGAGACTGAAATCTTCCGTAACATTTGGGGAACGTGAGCAACAACAAAGTATGTTTACGTACTTTATACTGATATTTACAGTACGATATCCACGCCATAAAATACTCAAGCTTTGGTTCCAAACCTAAAAAAGCAGTCTCTTCGTTCCAAAGACTCGTTTCTTCTGTTCCTAAAGGATTTTCAATGAACGATGGAACCATGAAGTAAATAACCACATCAACAATTGCCCGAACGCATTCGCGAGAGTCTTCTCGCTCCTTGAGAGTGATATCATTCGCAACTTCGTCTCCGAGTTGTTGCCGACGATGTTTGTTGTGAGGCCTTCTCGCGGGTGACCAAACCAAACACTCGGGCGCAGAGGCGATGTCGTGAACGATGCCTTCGGGCGGGATGTGCATAGGATTGAACGACTCTACGTTTGCTTTAACAAAGAGCACGTTCGGGTCATCCCTCGCCGCCTGGCACGCGTGAGTTTCTATGTCGACGTCGACGCAAATCCGAACAAAGTCTTTCCCGTCTACGCTCTTTCTACATTTTTCCAAAGCGACCATGGACGTCTGGCAACTTCCGGAACACAAATCGAGTCCAAATCGCGCGCCGGCGCGAGCTTCCAGCATTTTCTTCGCTGCGCAGACAGTAGCAGCAGTAGTGGTAATGGCGGCATCTGAACTACTGGTATAATCATCGTCGATGATCTTGAAAAGCGAGTTTATGGAAGTTGGCTCTCGGCGTCTCGATCGATATAATCGAATCAGGTGCCCCGGTGATAACCAAAACGTCTTACCCGTGCGCAGACCCAAAAGTTTCACCGGCAACAGGCAGCACACTTCGTCTCCTTTTCGCTCGTAGTGGTCTTTCTCGTTTTTATAATAACCCACGACGAGGAATTCCTCGCCGTTGAAAATGTCAACACCATCATCAGTCGCATCGTCATCGTCTAAACTCCTACGCTCTGCGTCCACCTCGGAGGGAGGAATGGAGTTTAAATAAGGGCTAAAGAAAATGTCCACGTTTCCATCCTCTTCGTAGTTTGGTTTTAACTTTTCTCTGACTATTGCTCGTGTTTCTCGAACGAGACGGACCAGTTCTTCTCGCGGCAAACTCCTCCTCGTCACCGCCGTTGACGCCGCAATACATTGCTTTGGTAAGCCTCGATTGATGAAATCTTTTTCTCTGATTAAAACAAACCTCCTCTTTTTGTGCATCCCCGTGAGATACGAGACTCTCAGATAGCCTTCCAAAGTCGTTTGTCCTTCTCTTCGACAAACTTCGAACGCAACAATAAAAGTCGTATCGAAAACTGGGACGAAATCTTCTTCGTCAAAGACGTACCTTCGAGGGCGAATCTTCTCGGGATTTCGTAGGAAACAAGGCGCTTCCTTTTGCCATATCGCTCTCTCTTTCGAATCCAATCGGGATAAAAGAGCATCTTTGATGCAAGAAAAGTATTTAACGTTATCGATGACATCTATCTCCTTCTTTTTCTTCAACTTCTTCATCGTCGTCGTCGGCTTTATCATCTTGTTTGAATTGTTAGAGTTGTTGTTGTTGTTTGAGTTGTTGTTGTTTGAGTTGTTGTTGTTATTGTCCTCCATCACCAAAAGCATCTTCCTCTTCTTGGCTTCTTTTCGGTCTCTTTTCCTCGCCGCCGCGTAATGTCTCATTGACGACTTTTTTCCTTCTCTCCTCACCCGTGGATTCGCCCCTAACTCTGGATCTCAAACTCGAAGCGCTCCGAAGCAAAACTTCGAAGACTTTCATAGAATTTCCGTCTTTGTAATGAAACATTTTACATCTCACCACAATTCACATGTGCACAAATCCACAACTCTCCTAAAAGTCTACGCACGCTTTATATAACATCCTCAAAATCACGCCACTTTACGACAGATTCCTAGAAAATGATACAGTGGATGCTTTCACGCGCCTACATTTCGTCGTCAAGCCTCGAAGCTTCGACCGATCGAAAAGCTCGCGAATGCCGCGGGCGGTTGCGAGTGGAGATGTAAAATCTAAAAGGACTTTGACGGCGTCGTCGTCTGTTACGCGTGTTGTTGTATACATGCGTGTGTATGTGTATGTGTATCTCTGCATATGTGTTAAAACAGCAACAAGATTTCTCTCGTCGTTCGTAAGTTTCTTTTTTCTATCTGTTGTCTTCCATCTTTTGTCTTCCACTTCTCCCCGATTCCTCTTGTTTTCGCTGCCAATCCAATCTCAATTGCTGCGTCAAAAGCAAGAGGTTTTCAACTTGTTGCTCTCGCGTGATGCCGGAGTCTCGGCGTTCCTTATTCTTGGATAGAGATATTTCCTCCTTCTTTCGTAAAGCAACTTCGTTCGCGGCGTCTTCAAAGCAACCTCGACACGCAGCACGCGATAACTCTTCTGTTCTCCATTTTTTCCACCACTCTCCTGCGATGCCCACGCTTTCGAGCCATTCTCTCATTGAATCCGGCATGATGAAGGACCATGCCCAGCGGGTCCCACAAAACGGGCAAGACTGGTCGTTTGGATACAAATCTAAATCCTTGCAATTTCCGCACACAAACTTGGACGGATCCAACAGACTCGGCGTTTGAATCGTACACGCGTTCCCTTCTGTGTCGCATGCGTGGCACGTTCGAGTAATGCACACGGCGAGAACGTAAGGACCAGAGCTTTCCGGAAACGAGGTCACTACTCGCTCGTTTCCACGGGTGAGCCAAGTGCGTGTCGCCGGCGCCCGGTGCACTCCGTCCACATCAAGAGTTGCTTGGCAAATCCCACTCTCGCATGCGCACTCAATGCGAAGACATTTACCGAAGATGTAAACCCCGCCTTCCGGAAACGAGGTCACAAGCGCTCTTCCACGGTTGAACCACGTGCTACTCGCCGGCTCTCTGCGCACTCCGTCCACATCAAGAGTCGCTTGACACTTCCCACTCTCGCATGCGCACTCAATGCGAATACATTTACCATAGATATACTTCCCGCCTTTCCGAAACGATTGCACTCGCTCCTTCTTATTGTTGAACCACCTGCTAGTCGCCGGCTCTCTACGAACCCCGTCAACATCAAGAGTCGCTTGACAATTCCCACTCTCGCATGCGCACGGAATGCGAAGACATTTACCATAGATGTACTTCCCGCCTTTCGGAAACGATTCCACTCGCTCGTTCTTATCGTTGAACCACCTGCTACTCGCCGGCGCCTTGCGCGCCCCGTCCTCAACAAAAGGCGCCTGACAAACCGTATTGCCACAACTACAAGTTATCATCGTTTCGCTCTGTTCCAATCGTCTATTCTTGTCATACTTCACTTTAGCATTTCTCACGTCCTCCATGAGTGTCGCGTTCTCGTCAGTAATACCAAACGCTGCGAGACAGTCCTCTAAAGTGAGACAGTCCTCTAAAGTATGCGGCTTCAAATTACCATTATCAAAGACCTTCTTCACGCGCTCTCCGATTAGACCAGACGAGAATGCAGCTCGAAAATTATTTATAAAGTTTGCATCACCTTCTTTATGACGCTTTCCCCTGGGGATGATTTCTTTCCTTGTCAAACCATTGAGAATCCATGGCATACAAATCGTAACATCACTCTCTTTCGCTGTTTTGCTTACTGAAGGTAACCTTCCTTCCTCTTTTTTCACTCTCTTTCTCTCTTTCTCTCGTTCCTCTTTGCTCATTTCACACCAACGGACTTGAAAAGGTATAATCTGATCCATCGGAACTTTAGCGATGGTGTTGTCTTTCCCCTTGTAGTCGTAAACAAGGCGCTCACCTTCTTTCTCCTTCTTGCTCCCGATTTCTTCTCCATCATCACCGACACCCCCTTCTTCTCCACCATCATCATCATCATCCACTTCCGTGATGATCATCTCCTCTTTGTCTTCTCTTCTTTTCTTTTCGGCTTTTCTCAAAAAATTCTGGAGAAAGAGAAGGTTTTGATACGGACGATCAAACGCTTTTAAAGCAGAAGCAGAAACAGATAAAGAGATACTGGTAGTATATCATGGCATCATCCTCGGCGTACCGCCAAACGCAAATCTTTTTGAAAAAGACCCGGGACCGAGTGCTCTCGGGTAATAACGATGCTCTGATGATAAGTTCTCGTTTCCGTTTGATCGATGCGAAAGGTGAAGTCTTAGGTCGCTTAGCGTCTCAGATTTCCTACGTTTTACAAGGGAAAGACAAACCGACGTTCGATCGATCGAAACCTCTCGGGGACGCGATAGTGGTGATAAACGCGAGCAAAATACATTTAAGTGGAAGGAAAATGGAACAGAAAAAGTTTCACAGGCACACCGGTTACGTTGGAGGTTTAGTCACTCGGACGGCGAAAGCGATGCACGCGAGAGACGAGACGTTTTTGATTCGGAAAGCGGTGGAACGAATGTTACCGGACAACCAACTGAGAAAAGAACATTTGAGAAAGTTGAGAGTGTTTCCGAACGAAGAACATCCTTTTAAAGATTTAAGCGCAGATCGGCTGGTGCCGTTTGAAATGCCTTTGAGAGCGTTGAAACGATCGGATGGGGAGGACGAGTATAGATTGGAGACGGAGAGCGGAAACGACGACGAAGAAGACGACGGGTGGCAAAGTTTCAATCCGAAGAAGAAGGAGGAGTTGAATAAGAGATACAGGAAGAGTTTAGAGGCGAAGAGAGGGTGGAGAATGGGACAGAAAGGACAACAGTTTGTGGATTTAGATGATTGATGATAGGTGTAGTAGTTAAAGTTTTAAAATATTTTATTAGATTTCGTAGCCAGCTTTCTCCGGGTCGAGATACAAAAATAACAAGAACAACAACGCGAGTTTTTCGGGAGCTGTCGCGGGGGGCACCATGGACGATGAATTTGAAAACGATGATGCGGATGATCGTATGAGAAGTAATAATAGTAGGAGAGAACGAGTGACGTCGGAGGAGGAAGATATCGACGTCTTATACGCGAAGAGAGACTCCTTGCGGGACAAATATAGCGGTCTCGCGGCGGCGAAGAAGCTCTGGAACGAATCAAATTTGGACTTTAACGAGCGCGCGTACGCGGATGGATTTTACGCTCCGAGCACGAGTTACGATTGGCCGGAGTGTTTTGAGGACGATGTCATCAGTCAAGGGTCGAGAAAAATGTTACCGGCGTTAGAAAATGTGAAGAAGATAGTACCCGACGTCAGCGACGAGAGAGAGAGCGTTTACGTGGAACAAGGAAGCGATAGAAATTTAGCGTCGTTTATAAATGATGTCGTGGATCGAATCGAAGCGCAGAACCCGCCCGATAGGTGCGCGACGGCTTCAATTTTAGCGAGTGCTGTGTGCGATAAGCTTGGAGGACCAGCGAAGAGTGACTCGGAGTTGAGGGATTTATGGGTCGGCGAGAGACTGCGGTTGCGGAAAAAATATAAATCAATCGCGTTTCCAATTGGAAGCTTAGAGTTTGGATTGATTAGACATCGTGCGTTGCTTTTCAAGGTTGTCGCGGACGCGATAGAAATTCCGTCGAGACTTTTGCGCGGGAAATACTTGATGGGCGGCGACAACGACGACGTCAGTGGTATCGTCGTTTTATGTTCGGGGAGAGAGTTTATTGTTGATTTAATGGAGAATCCAGGAGAGACGTATTCTCCGAACGACGACGCGAACATGCGAAGGATCATGCGCGAATTACAAATGCACAAAACCAAAGATGGCGAGGAAGAGTTTGGCGTAATACCTGGGTTCGAACAATCGCTTCAAATTAGCGGTTTCGCACAGCTCACGCCTGAAAAACTCGCCCTATCGCAACAGCAACAACAGCGAAAAGGAGGACGCCATTCTAGAAATGGGAGCACATTGAGCGATTCTGATGGGAAATTGATTACAGGGATAAATATCGGCACAACGTTACCGCCATCGCTTTCCCCTTCGGAGAACAATAATAAATCTAGCAGCACGGATCGATTGCTTCAAGCCGTAGACCTTACCATTCTCCCGAACGAGATCCTCCTCGGCGAACGCGTCGGTATAGGATCTTTCGGTGAGGTTCACCGAGGTTTATGGCGAGGTACCACTGAAGTCGCCGTCAAACGCATTCTGGATCAAGAATTAAACGACACGATTTTAGAAGAGTTTGCGCTGGAGGTTGATATCATGCGACGGTTGCGACACCCGAACGTTCTTTTACTGATGGGAGTGGTTACGGCCGCGGGGAGTTTATCTATCGTGACTGAGTTTATTCATCGCGGTTCTCTGTTCAAGTTGTTGCATCGCCCACAACCAGAAGCGGTGAAAGCGGCTTTGGCGGAAGATCGGAGAAGAATTCGCTTTTGTATAGACGTGGCAAAGGGGATGCATTATTTACACACGTGCATTCCAATCATCGTCCATCGCGATTTGAAATCGCCGAATTTGTTGGTCGATAAAGATTGGACCGTGAAAGTGTGCGATTTTGGTATGAGCCGAATGAAGAAAAACACGTTTTTATCGTCAAAGTCTAACGCGGGCACGCCGGAATGGATGGCACCAGAAGTTTTACGAAACGAAGAGTCCGACGAGAAATGCGACGTGTATTCCTACGGGGTTATCTTGTGGGAGATTGCAACGATGAAGGAACCGTGGGCAGAGTTGAACGCGATGCAAGTCGTTGGCGCGGTTGGGTTTCAAGGGAAACGTTTAGATTTAGAAAACAACAAGATTTGTCCGGAGATGAAAGAGCTACTCAAGCGATGCTTTTCGGAAAAATCGTCGGGACGACCGAGTTTTCTGGAGTGCTGCGAAAGAACGAAAGAGATTGCTCACCTCATTCACGAAAAGAAAACAAAGCTGTGCGGCTGCGGGAGTGGTGAAAAAGAGCAGCTCTCTGCCGCGCCTGCGGCTACCGCCGATACTGAACCGATGCATCGAAGCACCAGCGATGCGACGAAACATATACTCGATATGTAAATTTCTATTTTTTTGTACAACACTTTGATTTAATTGAAAACGCGCTTACTTAATCAAACGTAACTCTCCGCTTCCGTCGTCCAATTATCGATGAGCGCACCGTTGTTCTCTCCGTCGTCGTCGTCATAATCGTCGAATTTCTCCAACTCTTCGTCGCTCGGCAAGAGAGGTGATAAAGGTTTCCCTGCGATGAACTTTTTAAACACGTGGAGAGAGACTCTCGGTCGGAACTGTGGAATCATGTGACCGCTTCCGTGAACCGTCGCGAACGTTAAATTGTCCTCGTAGTTTGTCACGTGTCCGCCCATTTGCGGTCCAGCAGGTTGTGCCGCGAGTGAAGGCCCGAACAAGAGTGGCTTTTGCGCCAGAACGCTAATGTCCGTCGCAGCTGCGTCAAAAAAATACGGTCGTTGACTTCCACCCCGAACCAGAGGAATACCCACATTCGCGATCGCTTTCCTCGTTCCTTCGTACGAAACGCACGGATCCGTATCTCCGTTCACTACTAATATTCGATCCAACTTTTTCGCGAGTTTTTTATAGAAATCTTTCATGGACGGTACGTTTGGAGCGGCGTTATCGTTACACGCGTCGTAATCAGATTGATAACTCCACTTATCGTTCGGTCCAGGCCATCTATATTTTTTCGACGCGTATGGCGTTTCGTCCACGTGCAAAGCTTTTTTCACGTCCGCTCTGTTCATCCACTCGTTCGTGTAATAATCCAAAGAACCCTCCGGAGCGCCGTCGACTACGGCGGAAGGCCCAAACAAAGATAGATCGTTTATGTATGCCAACCGCCAATCTTGCGAAAAGGCTTTACTCGTGGAGAAGAGGAACTTTGCGTGCGCGACTTTGCACTTTTTCTCGACGCTTTTGCCGCCTTCTGACGATGATGAAAAATCTCTTCTTTTCGCTTCTATTAACTTGGAAAACTTCTTCCCCCACCTCCCGCTGGTCACGCGAGTCATCGGATACCTCAGTTTACACTCGTTCCATAACAACTTGAAATCTTTATCCGGTACGAACCCGTATTTATGCCCGTACCAAAGCATATCCATCGAATCTCGTTGCTCTTTGTTCGACGTGCACGGATCCGCCGTGTTAATCCCGACTAAATTAATCTTCTTTTCCGGAAACTTTTCGTTGTGCTCTACAATCTCCATCGCGAGCGTGGGAACGTAAACACCCGCGTAAGACTCTCCCGCTATATAAAATTCATTCGCTTTCAACTGGGGAAACTTTTCGTGAAAGAAATCCACCATCGCTTCCTTCGCGTCTCGAGCGGTTGATTTGTCTGAGTTCGCGCACCCTATTTCCTCTTGCTTTTCGCAATACGACCACCCGACTCCAGCTGGAGACTCCAACGCGACTAAGTTTACTCCCGCATTCGTCCACGAGTAGTGGTTTTCCATCAAATCTCCTTTACTATCGATAATCAAAGGTCCTTGCTCTTGGAGCATTCCCAGAATCGACGAAGACCCCGGGCCTCCGTTGAGCCACAAAACGACCGGTTTTGTCTCCCAATCTGTTCTCCAGCCTTCCTCACCAACACTTTTCTTCGTGCTCGTGGCCATCCAATAGTGTAACTTCGTCCCGTTATTTTTCGCGTCTAAATACCCGCTGTAATGGGGATGAAATGTCTTCGAATATCCAGGCAACGCGTGAACGAAATCATCACCCGATGATGAATTTGCGAAATCTGAATCTAACGAATCCGACGCATCAACATCAACTTTTCTCGTCCTCGTCTCCCCATAAATACTACTACCACTACTCAAAGTTGTTCTTCGCCCTTCCACCCCCGCGCGCGATGAAGAAAACTCCAAAAGCACGCCGCGCACCAAAAGAAGACAAAGAAGAGAGCGAATCATATGATGTGTAAAGGAAAAATGGGAGGAGAGAGAGAGACAGTTAGGATAGTTTTTTACTGACGACGAGGTCTCGAAAAAGTCGTTCTTTTTTTTTGTTTTTGTGTTCGTCTTTTTGGTTCTTTGGTTGTTTTTGGTCTTTTTTGGTTGTTTGTGTTCGCGTCTCACAAAGAGAAAAAAAGAAGCGAAAAAGGTGAAAAAAGAGGTGAAAAAGAGGAGCGTTTTTTTGCAGCCGCAGAGAAAAAAAACGAAAAAAATTCAAATCAGAAAAGAACAGCTCTTCGCTCTTCATTTCTGTTCCACATCACACATCTCTCTCTTCTATATACTCTTCTTCAACCTTTTGTTTAAACGCGGGTTATATATATATATAAGTAGAGTACACATAAAATGAGCTTTGAAAACAACTTTAACGAAGAAGAAGAGATTTTAAAAGCGACTGTAAAGCTCTCGTTCGCGGCGCAATGTCAACACGCGCACTGGAAAGTCCGATCGAGAGCGTACGAATCGATGGTCTCGTCGTCGTCTTTCGACGATGATTTTGCCAAAGACGGAACGAAGGAAACGAAGACCAACGACTACGAGAGGAAGAATTTCGAAATCATCGACTATTTTAAAGAAGCGATGCATAAAATCGTCTCCGAGACGAACGCGAACGCCTTAGACGTGGCTTTAGAGAGAACGAATCAAAGGTTGAGGAAGATGATCGATCGCGAGTTAGTCTCGTTTTTTAATACGTCGTCGTCGTCATCGAAAAGCGAGGGTGGTGTGAAAGAATTCGCGGAAGACGTTGGGGCGAAAGTGTTGCCAGCGCTGGTCTCGAAAGCGTTCTTCGGGAGACCGAAAGCGGTGAGTTTTGCCACGGAAACGTTTTGCTTGTTCGTGGAGATGGAACAATCGGAGTTAGCGATCGAGGTGTTATCGAAAGCGAGCGGGCATAAGGTACCGAAAGTCGCGTTGGCGGCGAGTAAGTGTTTAGCGCTCGCGTGCGAACAGTTCGGGTGCGGGAAGAGAGGCGCGTTGAACTGGATGAAGTGTTTAGACGGAGCCAAAGAAGCCATCGGGCATCGAGACGAAAAGGTGAGAAATGAAGGGAAGAGAGTTATCGTGGAGTGCGCGAAATGGGTCGGAGATCAAATCGTGATGGAGAAGATGAAAGACAAGTTGTCGAAAACGATGAAAGGCGAGGTGGAGGCGTCGTTGGCGAAGGAGACGGCGGACGGGAAAGAAAGAGGTTCGATGAAAGCGACGAGGTTTTTGATTTCGTTGCAAAAAGAGATGAGAACGAAAAAGACGACAACGTCTACGTCTGAATGTAGTACAGAAGATAGTGTTACCGAAAAGGTAGAAGCGGTGGCAGGTGCAGACGACTTGAACGAAGATCCGTACGATTCCGCGGAGCCGTTCTCGGTGCTCAAAGCATTGGACAAACCATCCACGGACGAAGATATTCCAAAATTTTGGGAAGCCGTGGTATCTTCGAATTGGCGACACCGCTTACACGCGCTGAAGCAACTCACCGACGCGTGCTCTTCGTCCGCGCGTTTACAAAAAGAAGAGTTCATGGAGCTTCAAAAAGTGCTCAAGAAAGTCATCTCGAAAGACGCCAACGCGAATTGCGTCGCGGAGGCGTCGAAATCGATCGAAAAGTTATGTTTGAACGCGAGAGCGGATTTTAGTAAAGACGCAAAAATGCTGCTCAGTGCTTTACTGGATAAATTAAAAGATAAGAACGCATTCGTGACGAGTGCGATTGCGAACACGTTGGATGCCATTTCATTGCGATGTTTCGCATTTTGCGACTCGCCAGAAGACGTGGTAAAATACGGATTGCAACACAAAGTCGGCAAAGCGAAATTGGAAACTTTGAAATGGTTGACGCGATCGAGCGCGTCGTTTTCATTGCAGGAGGCGAAGAAGACGATTAGTGCGAGCGAATTAGTTGCGACAGTGGTTAAACTTTTAGAGGATAAAGATCCGGAAACGAGGAAGGCTTCGCAGGAGTTTCTCGGCACGCTCGCGGGGAGAGCCGGCGGGATGAAAACACTTTCCTCGCAACATCTCGCCGGAGTGGACGATAGTAAAATGAAAAAAATGAACGAGATATGCGCAAAGATTACGCCAGCGCTGCCATCTGCGAATTCGACGGCGCCAAAGAAAGCTGGTGCTGGAGAGAATGTCGCAGCGGCTCCAAAGAGAAAACAAGAGCGAAGCGATAGAAAAAACGCAAGCACGAGCAGTAGCAGCGGCAACAACATCAACAAGAAAAATAACAATAACAACACTGGCTGCTGCGCCGCCGATTTGAGTTTGAAAATTACGGACGCCTTACTCCGCGATACCGCGGATGGTAACTGGAAGCGTCGATCCGCCGCGCTCGACAAGTTGAAATCTATTCTCGACTCAGCGCCGAGTAACATCGAAGTCTTTGGACTCGACGCGCTTTTTTCAGCTTTGCGAGCGAGATTTACGGACTCTAACGCCAACTTAGCATCTCAAGCGTTACAGCTTGCCGGACAATTCGCGTTGAAGTGTGGGGAAAACGTCGAGAAAGTTGGACGATTGGTGTTGAGCGATTGCGCGAAACACGTCGGCGACTCCAAGAGATTTGTCAGAGAAGCTGCGTTTTCTTTGATCTCCGATTGGGGCGTCGCCGTTGGTGAAGCTGTAGTTTTAGAACAGTTTGCAAATAAATTCGTCGAGCTCGCGACTTCCTCGTCGAATTCTTCTTCCGTTGGCACTTTGTGTGCGGATGGTAAACGCGAGGCTATGGACTTTTGCCGCGAAACGATAGAGGCTATTGAAAAGAACGCCGCCACGGCCAAAGCGGCGGACGATATCGCGCTTCTCTTACAACCTGCCATGGCGTTTGCCGCGGTTGGCTTTAAGGACAAATCGAGCGACGTTCGCGTAGCAGCTTCGAATCTCTTTGAAACTGCCATGAAAATGGAACGCACGATAGATGCGGCGAGTAGTTCTAGTAATAGCACGACCAGCAGTAGTATAAAGAAGAAGCGCACGGTGACTCGCGAAGACGCGCTGAAAGCCATTGAGAAATTACCGCACGGTTTGTGTTCGGCTATTGACGCGAGAATTAACAAGGAATTTCCCATTGATTTTACCAGCAATGGTGCTATTACTACATCGAGCGCGATGAAGAAACCGGCAGCGCTCAATATCCCGGAAAATTATAAAAATCTGGGCACCGTCGAGAAAGTATTCGTGCCTCCGTCCGCCCAGAAGCCGACGGAAAAGTTCGCCGAAAGAAAAAGTATTTTGGACGACGACAACATGGACGTGGACAATCTCGAGGTTATGTTTGATAATGCGGTCAAAGAAAACGTCTCTCGAAGTTCCAGTGGAGACTTTTTTCAAATGTGTGACTTGAAACAACTCAACGTTGACGGCGGGAAGGACCTCGAACCGCCAGTCACGCCACCGGCGAGACCTTCTATTTGGGACCAAGCGCTCGCGAGAGCCACGGCAGACGAAGACGACGAGTGTGTGGAAGGTTTAAAAGCGTTGTGTCACGAAATGAACGCGCACGCCATGTCGGACGCGTTTAAACACGAGATTTCTGGAACTATCGGACCTTTACTCATGTTTTTATCTGACGAGCTGCCGATTTTCTTTGAAAACGCGGTGAAAGCGAAGAAAAAATGCGAGAAGCACAAAAAGAGTAAAACGAACAAGAAGATCGAGGAAGAGCGAGAGGAGTACGAAACGTTACTGCGTGGCTGTAAGTACGCGTTGATGACTATGCACGCGGTCTTGAAAGAGTCCATCTTAGCGAACGGCGCTTCGGAAGCAACGACCAGAAACGTCCTCGCCTCTGTGCTCTCGCAGTTGGTTTTGGCCATGGATAATAGTTCAAGCATATCTTCTTTTGAATCAACTACAACTGTTTTGGAATCTTCGGATTATTTGAATGCGCTCAACGCGCTCGCAGAGAAAGCCATGGAAAACTTTTCCAAGACGAATTCTATGGTCAGTTTGATCAAGTTGTTATCCGGGGAAGGCGTCCCGGATTTCTCTTCGTTGGGCGACGCTAACGCGGCGACAACGACTACAACTGCGCATCATCTGAGCAAGAAGAACGCTAATGCCGAAAATACCGAAGCAAAAGTAGCTTTGTTTGAAACTTTAGTCGCGAAATGTCTCGTCAAACTCGCGTTTCAGCTCGAAGAGCTCGTGGAATCCGGCATCAACGTCGCCTCAATTTTCTCCGCGGTGCACGAATTTTACTCCTTCAAAGGCGAAGAGTTCATTCTCGAGGGTGAACGCGACGACGAGTACGGGAACAAGAACATTCGAATCGTTCGCGCGGTGGTTCACGAGGTATGCAAACTCATCGGTCCGTCCGCGGAAAAGTACGCCAAGTTAGCTTTGACAGGTATGAACGTAAAAATACCAGAGTTGGAGAGCGAGTCGGATCAACTTCCTTCGTTGTTGCGACAGGTTCGCGCGAGTTTGAAAATCCTTTCCGGAGAGGATGAAATCGAATCGAAAGTTCGAGAGGAACTGTCGGGCATTTTCGCAAAAATCGGCGACAAGGACACGACCGTCCAAGGTCTCGAACAACTGTACGATTTCACCAAGTGCGAGGAGAAAATTTCTCGAGTCGACGTGAACGAACACTTGCGACAGACGAGTTCGGCGTTCCAAGCGTACGTGAACAGAGGTTTGGCGAAAGTTGAGAACAGTCGAAAGAAGAAGCTGTTGTCTGTTTCGTCTTCTACTCCTTCCGCCGCTATCTCTGAAAAGGAAAACGGTGGAAGCTCTTTTGCTTTTCGCGCGACGCCGAGGAACTTTGGGAGCAGTTTCGCTTCACAAGGTAAAAGTACCGGCGGTTCCGCTTCGAAAGGATTCAAGCTTTCCCCGAGAGACGTGAACATAGCAGCAGCAACAACAACAACAGCTCCTGCTGCTGAGAAATCACCGGTTGCGAAAGCGAAATCTGCGGCGGAAGAGTTTCGGGAGCGCATGAATGCGTTGACGAAGCGTAAAGCAACGAACTAAATAAACGTCGCTCCCCGCTCGAACCTCTTTCTTCGCGCCCGTCTCGTATGTATGTACACCATGTTCGCAAAATGTTTCAGTAAGAAGTTTAATTATTATTACAATACGCAAAAAAAGAATCTTCCGAGAATAAGCGCGCTTATATATCGGTCCTCCTCGTTTCTCTCTCTCTCTCTCTTAATTCTTTCTGTTTTTAATGTAATCGGCTAAGCCAATGAGCGGCGCGGCTTTCTTTTGATCGTACACCGATAACTGTTCCTTCGCGCTCTTAATTAACTCATCTGCTATCCTCTGCGACTCCTCCAATCCTAATAAACTCGGGTACGTCGCCTTACCAACCGCGACGTCTTTACCAGCCGTTTTGCCTAACTCCTCGCTCGTCGCCGTGCAATCCAAAATATCATCCACAACTTGAAACGCCAATCCAATATCGTACGCGTACTTCCCCAATCGCTCGATATCCTCTTCGGTTCCGCCACCCAAAATCGCTCCGGAAACCACCGCCGTCTCCAACAACGCCCCAGTCTTGTGCGCGTGAATATACTTCAGCGTTTCCAAACTGACCGGTTTCCCTTCCATCGCCAAACCTTCGCTTTCGATGTCCACAACTTGGCCACCAACGAGTCCTTCCGACCCGACGCACTTCCCAACATCCGCTATCACGCGTAAAATCTTCTCCGCCGGAACCCCTTTTGTCTCTCTCGCGATGTACTCGAACGCGTGCGACAACAACGCGTCGCCGGCTAAAATAGCCATCTCTTCCCCGTACACTTTATGATTCGTCGGCACGCCTCTTCGAAAATCGTCGTTATCCATCATCGGTAAATCGTCGTGGATCAAACTCATCGTGTGGATCATCTCCAGCGCGCACGCCGTTGGCATGACCACTTCTTGTGCGCCTCCAACCATCTCGCACGCCGCGATTGCTAAACACGGACGAATTCTTTTCCCACCGGCGAGTAAAGAATATCTCATGGATTCGTGCAAACGTTCTGGATAAATGGTTGGGACGGAATCGGACAACGCTTGCTCGATCGCCGCGTTCTTTTCTTTCACGTACTTGGCGAAATCAATCTCCGCGTTCGTGTCCGCGACGGCCATCGCCTCGATTCGAAACGTTCTTTTTTCCCTTCGCTTTCCCGTGGCTCTCGAGGAGGAGGAGGAGGAGGAGGAAGAAAACCCAACGAGCGACGACGAGACGTTTCTTTTCGAGGAAGAGGAGGCAGAGGAAGAGGACATCGAAATTCGCGAAGAAAAGGAACTCAAAAACGTCATCGACGACGTCGACGCGACCGTGAAAACGCTCATTTTACGCGCGCACGTGTCAAAGTTTAACTAAAACCACTCGATTTTGTATTTGCGAAATCGAGAATCTCGACTTCTTCTTCTTCGCGCGTCGTGCCTTTGTCGTCTGTTGTGCGCGTTTGGATGAAATGATTTCTTTTCTTGTTGGTGTTGTTTGGATAAAAAAAAAAAGAATGTTCGGAAAAAGAAGAGATCTTTTCTTTATTGATGCTAAACCCTAGACCCTAAATTCAAAATGTGTCTCTCATTTTTGAAAACGAAAACACCTCTCTGTTCTGTACACGAACGATCCTCGCGGGAAACAGACGACGATGACGATGACGACGTCGATGATGACGATGACGACGTCGACGATGATGACGACGACGAGTAATACTACTACCACGATGGGGCGAACGACTTTGAGAGGAACAACAACAACAAAGGTTTTTCCTTCTTCTTTTTCGAGAACGAAGAAGAACTCCTCCTCTGTATCCTCGGGGAAGATGATGATGATGATGATGTTTGTTAAATCAACGAGAAGAAGCGGAAGAAGACGAGGAGGAAGCGCGTCGTCGTCTTCCTCTTCTTCCGCGATTGTCTTCTCAGCTGTGGCACCGGCGTCTTCGTCGAAAAAAAAGAAGAAAAACGTTCTGGTCATCGGCTCCGGTGGTCGCGAGCACGCGTTAATCTATCGTTTGCTCCAGTCTGAAACGTGCGAGAAAGTGTTCGCGTTACCGGGGAACGCCGGTATCGCGACGGAGCCGACCGTGACATCCATCGCGGACGTTTCTGAATCGAATCACGCGGATGTGGTGAAATTTTGCAAATCGAACGCTATCGATTTAGTCGTCGTTGGGCCGGAAGCGCCGCTGGTGGACGGGTTAGCGGACAGTTTGAGAGCGGAAAATATCAACGTGTTTGGACCGTCGAAGAAAGCGGCGCAGTTGGAAGGGTCCAAGGAGTTCATGAAGAACTTGTGTAGGAAGTATAACATTCCGACAGCCACGTACGAGGTTTTTAGCGACGCGGAAAAGGCGAAGGAGTACGTGAGAACGGTGACGGGAGCGCCGATTGTGATTAAAACGTCTGGTTTGGCTGCCGGGAAAGGCGTGATTATGGCTGAAACCGTCGAGGAGGCGGAAAAAGCCATCGACGAGCTGATGTTGAATAAACAGTTTGGCGATGCCGGCGATACGATCGTAATCGAGGAGACTTTGTTTGGCGAGGAGGCGTCGTTTTTTGCCGTCGTCGGGGGCGACGTTGCGGTTCCGTTAGCGTCGGCGCAAGACCACAAAAGAGTTGGCGACGGCGATACCGGATTGAACACCGGTGGTATGGGCGCGTATTCGCCAGCTCCAGTGGTCACGAAAGAGATTGAAGAGGACGTGATGAAGAATATCATCGAGCCAACGGTGAGAGGAATGCGTGAAGAAGGGTGCGAGTATAATGGCGTCATCTTTGCCGGGTTGATGATTGACGAGAAAACGAAAAAAGTAAAACTGTTGGAACACAACGTGCGCTTTGGCGATCCCGAGTGCCAAACGTTAATGGCGAGAATGGAAAGCGATTTGTGCCAGCTTTTATACGCCGCAGCGACGAATAATATCACCGACGACGACGTGAAGAGCGTGAAATGGAGCAAAGAACCAGCTGTTAATGTTGTTTTAGCGGCGAAAGGGTACCCGGGAAGTTACTCGAAAGGCGACGAGATTAAAAATTTACAAGGCGCGGAAGAATCGACGGCAAAAACGAAAATCTTTCACGCCGGAACGGCGAGTGGAGAGAATGGGGAGATATTAGCGAACGGTGGTCGAGTTTTGGGGATAACTGCGATGGGTACGTCCGTGAAAGAGGCGACGAAGAACGCGTACGTGGCCATCGATAAAATTGATTGGCCGAACGGTTTCTGTCGAAGCGACATCGCCTATCGAGCAATCGAAAGAGAAGAAGGACGAGGCAAGTGATCATTAGAATAAGAATAATACGTACTTAATTTATATTTATTTATAACTCTCGGGACGGTCCACGTTTACAACTCTTCGTGCGCCTCTTCGAACTCCTTGGCTTTCTTCTTCGCTTCCCTCTCCGCAGCTTTTTCTTCCTTGGACTTAATTTTCGGCAAATCAAACGGAAGTTTTGCGTTCGCTTGAATAAATCTCGTGAAGCCGCCAACCGTTCTCTTCTCCTCTTCGTCCCATGGAACTCTTACACCTTTCTCCCCGGCGGGAAAGAAATAAATCGCCGGGAAACCTTTCGCATCCTTTACTAAAGGATGCTCGTTCGCGGTACCGTCCATATCGCAAATTTTCACCGTCGGCACGTCTTTGAACCTCTTGGCGAGTTTCTTGATTGTCGGCGCGAGTTCTTTGCAGTGCCCGCACCACGGCGCGTACACTTCGAGAAAGACATCCGTTTCGCTGTCGTTGACCATTTCATCAAAGTTTTCGCCGACAACTTTGTACAACGGACCGTAGTTTTCCTCCGGAATAGGTTCGGACTTTAAGTGTTCCTGCAACAAACCCGCTTCGAAAGCTTTGATGAACTGTTGCATGATTGGTTTCGTAATCGTCGGCGCGTTTTCGAGCTTATACTTCTTTTGGCCTTCTTCGATGCGTGGTTTCTCCTTCTCGTCCTTATTCACCGGTTCGGGTTCGCTTGGTTGCGAAAAGATGACCGCTTGCGGTTGGAACTCGTCCTCGCCGACGACCACGTCAAAGTATTCCAAAACACCCTCGGCATCGCTACCTTTAATGTCCACGGTGACGAACAAAATCTTGCCGCTCTTGTTGTCTTCCTTGGAAACTTCCTCGAGGAGGGCGTGGAGTTCTTTCGCAGTTTCCTCGTTCTCGCCGTCGTGAAAGACCAAAACTTGCGCAGTCACGCCAGATTCAAAGACTTTGTTGATGTATTCTTGCTCGAATGGAATGACCCATGGAAGTTGCGCGACGGCGGCAAACTTGGTGATCTCTTTCGCCTCCCATTTGCCGTCGTACTCGGCGAAAGATTTCTCGCCTTTTTCGTTTTCAAACATCAAAACCATCGCCGGGTTGGACGGTCTTTTGAAATTGGTCAGGCCCAATTTGGCAACGTTCGCGCGATTATCTGTGTGCGCTACGTCGAGGCCGTTGAGATCGATATCTTTCGCCATGGCGTAAAAGTCCGCGAAGGCTGGGGAAGAGCCCAATTCGTCGAAAACCGCGATCAAAGTCGCTCGCTTTTCTTCATCTTCGTCTTCATCCTCGTCTTCTTCTTCGCCTTCATCGCCGTCTTCTTTCGCCTCTTTCACTTTCTTCGGCGCCTCTTCGCCGGTGAACACTTTCATCGTCGTCAAATCAACGCTCGGTTCGCCCATTTGACGCTCGACGTAATTCGCGATGGCGTATTGGTCTCTTCCGGATTGGTAATCCTTCTTCAACTCGCCTTTCTCGAACCACTTCATGGTTGGAAACCCTTCCACGCCCAATTCTTTCGCTAGCGCTTCTTCCAAGGTCGCGTCAACTTTGAACAACTTCACGTTCTTACCTTCCAACTTTTCGCTCTCTTTCACAGCTCTCGCGGCGTATTCGTAATGCGGCTCCAACTTTTTACAGTGTCCACACCACGGCGCGTAAAACTCTACTAAAGCTCCGTCCAAGTCTTTCAAAATGGATGTGAAATTCTCCTTCCCTAACGGTTCGACTTCGTACGGACCTTCCGGCATTTCCAACTCTTCCTCTTCTCCTTGGCCGCCGTAGTCGCCGTAGTCGCCGCCGCCGTAGTCGCCCATGCCGCCCATGCCGCCCATGCCGCCCATGCCGCCCATGCCGCCGTAATCGCCGTAGTCTGGACCGTAATCTGGAACGTCGTCGTACGGTTCCGCTGGCCTTAAACCATCGTCATCGTATTCTTGCGCCTGTGTTATGTCATCAAAGTAGAGAAACAAACATTTTGGTGGTTAGTATTTTTCGCACCCCGCGAAAAGAGAGTTTCGATGAAGTGGTTGGTGTTCTTCCCAACATCATCGAGAAGAACCCATTTTTTCCTCCAATCCCTCCGTTTTCGTCGAAAAGAAGAAACAGAAGAAGAACTTTCGAGAGAAACACCCTTCTTCAAACCGAGATCGACCCCGACAGACAGACAGAACGCGACGTAAACGACGACGACGCGCCGGAAGGGGAGCGGAGTGTGGAGACCCCCGACGAT
>Ga0181599_1001512_pt1 | contig 22543 bp, 15 predicted proteins | sample 041ome_3_FD_148658 | JGI IMG/M metagenome (GOLD analysis project Ga0181599, IMG submission 148658) | Coastal salt marsh microbial communities from the Groves Creek Marsh, Skidaway Island, Georgia - 041405US metaG (spades assembly) | ecosystem: Environmental > Aquatic > Marine > Intertidal zone >...
CTTCTAAAGAAAGAGAGAGAGAGAGAGAGAGATGACGACGACGAGTGGCGAAGAGCGCGTCGAGTTGAGTCGAGCGAGTGTGACGTTCTCTCTCTCTCTTCTTCTTTTTGTGTCTTGTGTTGCTTTTTTTTTCGAAAAATTTTACGAGTCTCACAAAAAGTCTAGCTTTCTCTCCTCAGTTTTCACAGAACAACGATACCGTAACACACCACTACTACTACTAATAACAACAATACCACGCGATGAGGAAGTCGTCGGAGTCGGCGGCACGACTTCTTCTTGGACGTTTTCGCGATCGTCGCGACGGGACGATCGTCGACTTTGTCTGTTCTTCTTCGTCTTCTTCTTTCGAGAAGAAGGATTGGAGGAAAGAGAAACGCGTCGTGTCGGCGCTTTCTTCTCGTTCTCGTTCTTCTTCTTGTTTCCCGACGACGACGACAATTTCTTCAAAAGCGGTGAATTATGATAACGCGAGGAAGGGTAACAGAGGAGGGTTTGCGAGCAGCAGCGGTAGCGCGCGCGTCGCGAGCGATGCGTCGGCGCTCGCGCGTAAGTTTATGCGCGAGAGTTGTTCGTCTACGAATGATGCGAGGCGAAGGTGGTACTCTTCATCTTCTTCGAACGATACCGCGAACGCGACGTCGACTACGACGATGAAAACAGCAGCTGCAGCACCCACCTCTACCGCGAATACTAACGAGAAAAAGAAATCAGATGCTTCTCAACAAGACTCTGAAATAGATTTGAAAATCCTGAAAACGTTAGGCAGTCATTTGTGGCCGAGAGATTCGGCGGAGAACAAAGCGAGAGTGGTCGCCGCGGTGTCTTTCTTAGTCCTCTCCAAATTAGCAAACGTGTCCGTTCCGTTCATGTTTAAACACGCGATCGATGGATTGGCGGCTTCGACGAGTGCAGATGGCGCGATTACTGGAGCAAGCGCACTTTCGACGATTGATTTAGCCGCTATTGGTCTCGGGACGCCGGCGACGATGTTGGTCGGGTACGGCGTCGCGCGTGCGACGGCGAGTTTAGCGAGCGAACTTCGAAACGCCACGTTCGCGAAGGTTTCCCAAGGTGCGATTCGGTCGTTAGCCAAAGATGTGTTCAAACACTTGCACGACTTAGATTTGACGTTTCATTTGAATCGTCAGACTGGAGCGTTGAATCGAGCAATCGATAGAGGCCAACGAGGGATTTCGTTTTTGTGCAACTCCATGGTATTTAACGTGTTTCCGACGGCGTTAGAAATTGGTTTGGTATCCGCCATTTTATACTCTAAATGTGGGCCAGAGTTTGCGTTGTTGTCGACGGGTACGATTGGCGCGTACACCGCGTTTACGTTTGGCGTGACGAAATGGAGAACAAAGTTTCGCAAACAAATGAACGCTTTGGAAAACGAAGGCAATAACAAAGCAGTCGATTCTTTGTTAAACTACGAAACGGTGAAATATTTCAACAAAGAGAAACACGAGGTGAACAGGTTCGATGAAAGTTTAAAAGGCGTGGAGCAGGCCAACTTGAAGATTGCCACGAGTTTAGCCGGGTTGAACTTTGGACAAAACGCTATTTTTTCCGCCGCGTTGTCTACGGCGATGTTGCTCGCGGCGAGTAAAGTCACGACTGGGGAATTAACCGTTGGTGATTTAGTCATGGTGAACGGTTTACTTTTTCAACTTTCCGTTCCTTTGAACTTTTTAGGTACCGTGTACCGCGAAGCGAAGCAATCGATGGTGGATATGACGACGATGTTCAAATTATTAGAAGAGCAATCGCAGGTGCGGGAAGCGGTGAACGGGTTGGAGTTGCCGACGAGCAAAGAGGCGTTGGAGAAAGGCTTCAGCGTGGAGTTTAGGAACGTTACGTTTGGTTACGATCAAACTGGCGAAGATCAAGAGTTTGATACTCCTCTTAGTAACGGCGAAGCAAGTGCGCCAGTCGAGTCGTCGTCCAGTAGTGCGGGTAAAAACAACAACGCGTTGATTTTGGATGATTTGAGTTTTAAAATTGAAGCTGGAAAGTCGTTAGCCATCGTCGGCGCTTCAGGCAGCGGTAAGTCGACCATTTTGCGACTGCTGTATCGTTTATACGACGTGAATTATAATTGCGAACATAGCAATCACGACAGCACCCAGTGCGGCGTATACATCGACGGCAAAAATGTGAAGGATTTGAAGCTCGATTCGCTTCGGGAAAATATCGCGGTTGTCCCGCAGGATGTCGTGCTGTTTAACGACACGTTGCGATACAACATCGCGTACGGCAATTCGCAAAGAAGAGAAGGCGAAATTCAACCGCTGAATGGGGAAGAGCTCGCAACGGATTCGGAAATCCGCGAGGTTGTTCGTCGCGCTCGACTCACAGAAACGGTGGCGAGTTTGCCGAAGGGGTTCAACACGCAAGTCGGCGAGCGAGGGTTGAAACTTTCCGGCGGTGAAAAGCAACGCGTCGCAATCGCGCGTGCGCTTCTTAAAAACAGTCCGATCGTGCTACTCGACGAAGCTACGTCCGCGTTAGATGCGTACACGGAACGTGAAATAGTTCGCGAAATTGACTTTTTGACCAAAGGCAAAACCACCGTCGTCGTCGCGCACAGATTATCCACCGCGCGCCGCTGCGATAACATCGCCGTCATTCACAACGGTAAAATTGTCGAATACGGTTCGCACGACGAGTTACTCGCCATCGAAAACGGTCGGTACGCAAAGTCGTGGGCGCAACAAACGCAAAAAAGGAGCGACGTGTTTGATTCAGACGCCGTCGCGGCTGAAAATTTGTCGTCGATTTCGCCTGACGAGCGAGAAGGCGAAGAGGAAAACAAAATCCACGACCCGAACACGCCTTTAGAGGAGTTGTTGCGAAGACACGCGCCGAAGAAGAGAGTCGCGCAAGAGAGGCAAAAGTCATTCGTCATGGATAAGAAGAGATGTTGTTAGTTAGTTTTTAGTTAGTAGTAGTAGTAATAGTAAAAGCGATAGTAAACTTAGTAGTAAGCAGTACCTTCACAGGTGGAAATATCTTCTTTGATGCGCTTCACAAATTTTCTTTGCGAAGCGTATCCGCGCGCGTGTTTCTGCATCGAAAAAGAACGCGCCACTGATACAATGTCGCGAGCTGCTTCATCCTTGGCATCTTCCTCTTCTCCTTGTGCTCATCTTTCGTGCGTTCGCAACAAAAAGAGCGGAACGAATCAACAACAACGACATCGGCGAAAGACATCGACATCGATGAGAGTCGTTTCCGCGTCGTCGTCGTCGTCGTCGTCGTCGTCCGGGTCGACGCCATTAAAGACGTTATTCGCGCTCGACTTTGACGGCGTCGTCTGCGACTCGGTCGGGGAATCGTCCTTATCCGCGTGGAAACACGGGGTGCAGTTGTGGCCAGAAATATTCGATAACGAAGGAGCGCTGAAGGAGAAAGAGCGAGTCGTGGCGCAGTTGAGAGCGGTGCGACCAGTCGTGGAGACGGGATACGAGAATACGATTTTAGCGAGAGCGCTTTTGGAAAATCTCGACGGGTACGACGTGGAATCTATAATAAAAGACTGGCCTCGACTGAGCGAGGAACTGATGCAGAAATGGCAGCTGAACCGAAAGACGATGGTTTTGGAGTTTGGGGAGATACGAGACGAGTGGATCCAATCGGATTTTAAGTCGTGGTTGCAACCGAACGCGCTGTACGAAGACGTACCGGAAGCGTTGAAGTTTTGCACGGAGAGAAAAGACGCGAAAGTGACGGTCGTGACGACAAAACAAGCTCGTTTTGCGGATGCTATTTTGGTCGACATGGGCGGGGTGAAAATTCCCGAGGAGGACTTAATAAGCACGACCGTGAGCGGAGAACCGAAAGCAGACGTGTTGGTTCGCTTGGAAGAGACGTTTAACAAAGACGGCGCGGCGAGGATGATTTTCGTAGAAGATAAGTTATCGACTTTGATTAAAGTCGCGAACGATAAGCGCTTAACCAAATGGGACTTGTTCTTCGTCGATTGGGGGTACAACACCGAAGACGAGCGGCAGGTGGCGAAACACGATTACCGAATGAAATTGATTGGTAAAGAGGAGTTTTGCGCCTTGCTGCGAGAGGGATAAAAGAGAAGAGAAAGAGAGATAGTTTTATGTACGCACATGTAAGAAAGTATTATGACAATAATCGCACACTGATGCATATTTATATATATGCACTCATCAAGATGTTTGGTTTAATCAACTTCATCGGTTTGTGATGATTTATAGATGCGTGGAAACGCGGGAGAGGAAAACAGTTATATTTTAAAAGTTCTTCGCCTCCAAGATTTTCTTGAGCCCCATGCCAAAGGCACCGTATCTCGCCACCGCCGCAGGAACGTAAAACGGGAATCCCAGGAATGCAGACGCGACCGAGTACGCCAAGGACGAGTAAAACATCATCGACGGCGCTTGCCCGGCGTCGGCGTTCACGACGTGCATGAGCGCAAGCATGGCTACAAACACTGGAGTATATTCGCTTTCGTTCAACTGCGTGCCGTGTTCGCGCGTGTACGTTGTGTTCGTGTTATTCACGAGTTCCGGTACTTTCTTCCAATCGGAAATGCTGTAAAAGGAGTACGTTTGATCGCGGTGAGTAATAATGAATTGTGTGCGCTTCGAATTCAATTTTTTAACTGTCTGTCCCCGCGCACGATTGATTATATACGAGAGAGAAAAGAACGAAAGAAGAGAAACAATACTCACGCCGTGATTGGCTTATTCAATTTTTTATTCGTCTCCAAGAGTCTCCAGCGAATGGTCATGTACAATTTGGACGCCAAGTTCAAGGAGAGCAAGCCGACGCACGCGTCTTTGATCGAAAGTATTGGAAGCATAATTATTTGTATATACAGGTGGTTAGGGCGGGATATATACAGCAAGTCTTAATGAGGCAAAAACAAACACTTCTACCGTTCTTCTTAAGCGTACAAAATACAACGAGGTGCTAAATTACAAAAATCCGGGGGGGGGATCAGTTCTTCTCGGCCAAGTTATTGCTGGATTGACTCAGCGCTAATTTCTTAATCGCGGCGTTTTTCTTCATATCGTAGAAGAGCTCGTAATAGGCGTCCCGGTTTCCACTCAATCGATTAAAGTTTATCATGTAAATCCCCGGGACGATTTCGTATTTCTCGACGACGATTTGGACCGCGGAGGCGTCGTGTCGCAATCGTATGGGTTTTCCAGGCGTGGCTTTTACTTCGCAACCGACTTTTTTGGCGGTCGAAACGATGGCTTTTTCAATTTCTGTGACGCTCGCGGACGAGATGAATCGAGTCGTGGAGTTGGAAACGTTGGCGTAATCGTCGAACATGTGCGCGCAATCAAATGTGGTCAAATTCATGAGTTCGAACGCGTTAATTTTCCGGATAACCTCTTGACTCGAGCCTCGATCAAAGTTGGACATCGTTGATTGTTGGCGTTGTAAAGAGAATACGGATTTCTTTCCTCCTCCTCCTCCTACTCCTGCGGGATTTTGGGAATTCTCTCGAGAGAGCGTGTAATCCGTATCGTCGTCCTCATCAAACGCGTCGTCGTCTTGGTTGCTAAAATCAGAAAAGTCTGAATCATCGTCATCATCGTTCAACTCTCGCTCCACGACGGAGTCTGAAACGCCTTTCTCAAAAGAAATATCTACCGTTGATCGCGAACTTGATCGTAACTTTTTAATCTTCACCGGCTTAAACTCGCCTTGTCGAAACCAGGATTTCTTGAAAATCTGCGGCCAAGTTGCTCGCTTCTTCGGATCTTTCACCAAGATTATCTCGAGGAGCTTAATTGCTTTCCTTGGGATTACTTGCGCGTTATAATACGGCTCTACTTTTTGCACTTGCGTTTGTAACTCGACGAAATTTTCGCCGTGAAACGGACATTCGCCGGTCAACATGAAATACAAAATGCACCCGCACGACCAAATATCCGCAATTTTCCCATCGTAACCCTCAGCTTTTGCTTTCGTATACTCCGCTTCAAACGCTTTCACTTTTTTCAATCGTCTCGACCCAGCCATGACTTCTGGTGCCGCGTAATTTGGCGTCCCGCAAATCGTCCTCAAAGAACCGTCTGTGTTTACTTTCTGCGCGGCGAGGCCGAAATCTCCAACTTTACACGTTTTCTTATCGTAGTCTAAGAAAATGTTCTCCGGTTTCAAGTCGCGATGGAACACGCCTCGCGAGTGGCAAAACCGAACTCCTTGACAAATCTGTTGAAAATACTCGCGCGCGACGTCTTCCTCCAGCCTTCCTTTCTGCTTCACCACGTCGTACAACTCGCCACCGCTCAAAAACTCCAACACCAAATACACCTCCTGCGCCCCGGACAAAACTTCGAACAAATTCACCACGTACGGGTGAAACACCTCCGCCATCGTTTTAATCTCCTGCAAAAGCATCTCCTTCTCGTCCACGCGTTGGAGCATCTCTCGGTTTAAGATTTTAATCGCGTACGGATCTTTCGATTTCGACGTCGTGGCAAATTTAACTTTCCCGTACGCGCCTTGCCCAAGCGTGCGAGAGACCGTGTATTGGCCAATCTTTTGCTTCATCTCTGTCTCTCTCTCTCTATCTATCTATCTCTTCTCAAAAATAACAAGTATGTATATATGTATATATGTGTGTGTGTGTGTGTGTGTATTTGCGCGTTAACGATGTGTTAGTGTGTCAATTGTTTTGTGAAGTCAAACAAACACTTTTTCCCCAAAAGAATAAACATGCCCTGCGCCGCGCTTCTTGCCAGCACCTGCGGCGGCTTCAGCGGCGGCGGCAGGAAAGTGGCGCGTGAGAGCAGCACCTGTCGTCGTCGTGGTTTCGTCGGTGATCGTTCTTCTTCTTCTTCTTCTTCTTCTTCTTCGGTGGTGGTGAAAGCTTCCGCGGAAGAAGATGAACAACAGATTCGAGTCGTGATAGATAACGACCGAGTGGCGCGACAAATATCGGAGTTACCGATTAAAGACGTCGTCGGCGAGTGCTTGAGCGCGCTGTTCGGTGAGAACGGTAACGACGAGAAGGAGAACTTGAACGATTTGATTTTACAGGCGCCGCCGGGTGCCGGGAAAACGACGACGCTCCCGTTAGCGGCGCTGTTTTCGGTGCTCGGGAAAAAGTGGTTTTGGGAAACGAAAGGCACGATTGTCGTTTTGGAACCGAGACGGGTCGCCGCGCGCGCGGCGGCGGAACGGATGGCTTCGATATTGAACGAGAAAGTCGGAGAAACGGTCGGGTACCAGGTACGATTCGAGAGAGTAGTTTCTTCGAAGACGAAAATCGAGGTGGTCACGGAAGGCGTGTTGAAGAGCAGATTACAGAAAGATCCGAGTTTGCGAGGGGTCTCGATGGTCGTGTTCGACGAGTTTCACGAGAGGAATTTAGATGCGGATTTGAGTTTAGCGCTAGTTTTGAGAGCGAAGAGAGAGTTTGGGAGAATGGAAGATTTGAAGGTGTGCGTGATGTCGGCGACGTTAGGGGACGTGGCGGTTCGATGTCGGGAGTTGATGAGGAGGACGTTAGAAGGAGGCGACGATGGAAACGAAGCGCGGAGATATCGCTACGACGCCCCCATCGTGCAATCCGAAGGCAAATCATACCCGGTTGAAACGATATACGTTGGTGGTGGAGGCGTGAATGGTGCGTACAATAACAACGGCGTGGAAGATGTAGCTTTGAAGACTGTCCAGAGAGCTCTCGGCGATAGTCCGAACGGCGGAAACGTCTTGGTGTTCCTCCCTGGCGCGGCGGAGATTCGAAGAGTCGTCAAGTCGTTGAAAGACCGATTAGGGGATTCAAATTTTGAGGTTTTGCCTTTGTACGGGGCGATGCCAACGGAAGAGCAGAATTACGCCTTGACGCCTTCAAAAGTAACGCCCGCAAAAAGACGCATCGTGGTATCGACGCCGATAGCGGAGTCTTCGCTGACTGTTCCCGGCGTGACCATCGTCGTTGACTCGGGATTAAGAAGAGCGCCAAAGTACGACCACAGTAAGGGCATGACGCGATTAACGACTGAGCGTGTTTCGATTTCGAGCGCGGACCAGAGGCGAGGACGGGCTGGTCGCATAGCCGAGGGTATTTGTTACCGAATGTGGAACGAAAGCAGCATGGCGACATCTTTTCAGAAAGAAACGACGCCAGAGATGTTAACCGCCGATTTAACGAGTTGCATGTTGACCATAGCCAACGCGCTCGATGGCGAATTGTCCACCCGAGACATTTTTTCGAGTTTGTCGACACCATCGTCATCATCACTATCTGCGTCTTCTTCTTCCTCCTCTGAGCAAGAAGATGTTGGCGGTTTGTCATCGTCGTCATCGAGTGTGCTGGCTTTCCTAGATCCTCCACCGGCTGGACCGGGTAAAAACGCGCTCAAACTCCTCGAAAAACTCCGCGCGATTGAAGTCGTCGAAGAAGACGTGGAATCCTCGAACGTCACATATTTTGTCTCCGAGAAAGGTAAAGCGATGAATGGTTTACCTTGTCATCCTCGCATAGGTGCGATGTTATTATTTGCAAGTCAAAGAGGAGCTGCGAGTACGCGTTTAGCGTGTCAGCTCGCGGCCGGTGTCGATAGCGATAAGAGCCTTTTGCGCGGAAGAGACGCTCCTTTGGATGCGAGAAGTTATGCCAGAGCGATCCAGGGACGAGATATCATAATATCTGATATCGGTGGTATTGGATCGATGAACGATAATAACGATGACGAGTACCGCAAAAAGCTTGGTAAGAAAGTCGGGGAACGTGGAATTGATGTCATACGCGTCCCGGTGGACGCGAAACTGCCGAACTCGAGCAAACGCTCAAAGAACATGAAGAAAGCACCAAAAGGGAAGAAAACGAGCGCAAAATCGGCAATAATCGACGCGCTCTCGAAATCGTACAACAGCGAGAGTAGCGGTGGCTCAAGCAGCGGCAGCTCCTCTTCCTTTTTGGATTACAACGTCGACTCGTTTGCGGTTTCTGAGGCTCGAAAATCTTCGCAGCAGTTGGCCAGGAACATTCGGAGTCTCGCCAACGACGCACCGGTTGCCGATATTCTGCGAATCGCAAACTCGGTTTCTACGGATATCGATTCGGATGGATTAAATGCGAACGAACCGGTATACGAAGAAATCTTCTGCGGCGCGAAACAGTTTGAAGCTTCGGTTTTGCTCGCCGCTGCTTTCCCAGATCGAATCGCTATTAAATCCGGTGGTAAGAGCGCGAATACGTTCAAGCTGAGCGGTGGTGGTGCTGCTTCTATTTCTGCCGATAACAGAGACGACCCGATTGCAAAAGCGGAAGCGTTAGTCATTTGCGAAATGTATGGCGGAAACGACGGGAATGGCGGTAAGAATGACATCATCAAGCTCGCGTCGCCTTTAACGAAAGACATTCTCACGGCTGCCGCGACAACAGATGAAAATCTGAAATTTTGTTTGAACGTATCCACAAAACGCGAAATATCGTGGGCGGAAAACTCAAACAAAGTTATCTCCAGAGAAGTGTCCAGGATTGGTGACGTTGTTTTGGACGAAAAAGTAATCGAAGCGACGGAAAGTGAAATGACGGAGGCAATAGTTGAAAGAGCGAAAAAGGTTGGCGTGTTTAGTTTCTTCAACGTGAGCGGGGATAAAAATCTCAACGCATGGTTAAAACGATGCGCTTTTGCGCACAGCTGTTCTCCTGACTCGTTTCCGGACTTGCGGGATAAGACTTTGACTAAAACAGCCGCCGAATGGCTTCCACAATGGGTCGTTGGGTGCGCTTCGAAACAAGACATCTTGAAAAAAACAAACTTGAGGCAGATTCTGGAAACTACCTTTGTTTCGCACGAGGACAAACAGGTGTTAGAGAAAACTGTTCCTGAGTCCATTCGTTTGCCATCGGGCACCCAAAAGAAAATAAACTACGAAAACGTCAGCGATAACAACGCTCCAGTTATCGAGTGTCGGTTGCAAGAGCTGTTTGGTCTCGCAGACACGCCCGTCATAGGCGGTAAAAAAGCCGAATTGCACTTGCTCTCGCCGGCGAGTCGACCCGTTCAAGTCACCACTGATTTAAAGTCCTTCTGGGAAGGACAATACGAAAACGTAAGGAAAGAGTTAAAAGGTCGTTACCCGCGGCATTATTGGCCGGAAAATCCTTTGGAGGCGGAGCCGACTGCTCGCGCCAAACCTCGCAAATAACGAACGTTACGAACGTTCGAGCATGATGGCATACAGAGATGTATTATTAATAGCATAAATAGAACATAGTGTAGAATAGAAATTTCATAGTAATATTACATGGTGCTCTTCCTTTGCACCGGCGCGATGTGCTCTAACGCTTCCATCGATAATACGCTCGCTCCTCTCACGACTACCATACCGAGCGGCGTTTTCTCCGCCGTCGAGTCGTTCACGCACTCGTCCAAGACTAAATTCAAAAACTGATCGAACCCTCGCAAAGTACCAATCACGCCTCTGTTTCCGTTCAGTTTTAGTTTCAGTTTTTTATCCATGTATCTGTTGATTTAAAAAGGAAAAGAAGAGCGGCGTGTTGTCAGCGTCTTTCCTTTTCCTATGACGATGCGCGCGCGCGCGACGAGAAACGACGCACAAAACGACAATCGACGGCGCAAGAGAGTGAAAGAATTCCAGAGAATTTCCCTAAAACAAGAAATAAAGACACCAAGCGACGAGACAAAACGCGTCGCGCGAAGATGTCGACGAAACGAAAAGACGAGCGAGCGTCGTCACGCACTGTTTTAATTCTGGCACTTGCACGCCCATGATTCCCGGGCGTTTATTATTGTTTTATTCACCTTTCTCTTCTAAAAAACTACTACTACACGCAGAGAAAGAATGCGGAAGAAATGATGAGAGAAAAGAGATCGTGAGAAACAAAAAATACAACACAAACAGAGAAGAAGAAAACTGTGATTAAGATTTTTAATAACTATCGACATCTACATGTATTAGTCTACCACTACTTCTACTACCGCGTCAAAAACCATGCACGACGCGCCGATGCCAGCCTCTCAAAGCTTTCCTCGCGATCGTCCTATACCTAATTTCTATGGCCAACCGCTCTCTCCACGAGTTGAAAACTCGAACGCGCCAGGCGCGGAGGACTTTTTGCGAAAGAGAGACTCTGCGAAAAGTATCGGCGATGTGTTCGTTGATTTCGCGTTCGCGATTGGTTTTGAGCGCGTCTCGTTTCGAGGACTCCGTTTCCGATTTCCATCCAAGGAAGGCGTTCAGTTTAAGCGACGTGTTGTGGAACTGCGTGGCTTTGACGTAGTCGTTGCGCATTTTTTTCGCCTCTTTGGCGTTTTTCAGCCAAACGCGCAAAACGTCCCGTTTCATTCGGATGTTTTCCATGTCGTACGGTTCGTTTACTTTCTCATCCCAGAGGCGCTCGCAGTTCGCAAACACGCGAAACAGCAGCTTTTTGTTGTATATTTTGATTTTCCACTGTTTTATGGCGAAGTGCAAAGAGTCTCTGGCAATTGGTCTCACTGAGTTTTCGAGAACTTTCTTTCTATCTTGTCTCCACTTCGCGTGCCAATACAAAGCCGAGAAGACTTTCGCCTTCATCGTTTTCGCTCTCCCTTCGACGAACTTTTCGATTTGAATCTCGCGATCGGCGCGCGTTATTAACCCTTTGCGCGTCTGTTCTCGCCACGAGGTGAAAAACAGTTCGAGTCTGTCGCGTTGGAGAATATTCACCGCGTTTCGCCATTTTTGTAAAAAGCGTTTCGCGACGTTCCTGTTGGCAAAAACCACCGCGATTTCCCGCGAAGTCGTCTTCGTTCGAGGTTGGTTTCTTTCCAGTTCACCGCCGGTTATCGGAATGCGATCGTCATCGTTGTATCTTTGCAAACGCGTGTGTTCGTACTTCTCAGCCAGTTTCTCTGCCTCTTGTGCTTTTCTCACTTTCCTCACCGCTTCTGCCGAAGCCTTCTCGCACTCGACCGATAACAGCGTAAACTTTCCGTACATCTTTTCCGCATGTATTAACGCGTTCGATAAGTGCGTCTGATTGACATCTTTTCCCTGTTGAAACATTACGAGAAGAAAATCAGACGCGTTTTCAGCGTCTTCGGCGACGTTTCGAGCAAATTCACACTCGTCTCTCAGTTCGTCGGCTCTTTGAATAGCCTCTTTTGCTTCTCGAAGTAACTGGTCAACCTTGGACTCTTCCATGACTTTTTTCGATGTCGCTTTTCTGTCGTCGTCCACATCGTCGGTAGCATCGGTCGATGATGTTGAAAACGAATCCCATGGCGCACGCAACGTCGCTAACGGTAGTAAACTTGTCAAGTAATTCCTCGCTGCTACGTGTTGATCTTTCCATCGCTCCATTTTTTTCCTTGCCGCGGATCCTTCGCTGCGAAAATATAGAGTCATTCGTTCATTTTCAGTTTTGCGTTTCCAAGCGTCCACGAAAACGACGAGTTCCCCTTCGCCATCGCCGCGGAGTTTACGTCTCGCGACTTCGACTTTGAACGCGGACTCATCTCTCGCCATTCGCCACGCGATGAATGTTTTTTTCAAAACAAAAGCCCGAACGAGTTTCTTCTCGGCTGTACTGATTGCACGTTTTGCCAGCGCCAACTCCCAACGCGCGAATGCGATCGATAGCGTCTTCTTATCCGAATCTATCGTTTTCATCGCCGCGACGTGCATGGACCGGTGTGAAAGTCTCGCGAACTTGCGCCAACGATTGAAAATATCGCGCAAATATCGTTGTCTCGCGTTTAATCCCAACGCTTCCAACGCTTCTCTTCTAGGCTGTAAAGAGGCGGATACGTCGCGCCAGTGATCAAAACTTCGCCGCAACGCGACGACACGTATAGCGTCGAGTTTTGTTCTCACAACGTCTCTCTTTTCTTTCTCTTTCTCTGTCCGTATTTTCCACGCGTTGAACATGATCGCTTTCGTTTCGATTTCAAATTCCGTCTCGACTAGTTTCGAGATTATCCTCTTGCGAAACTGCGTCGTCGTTTTGCTACCGCCCTCGCCGCCGCCATCGTACGCGTGTTTCTGTTCCAACTTGGACTTGACTTTACGCAAATTCACGATGGCATCGTTCATTTTCTTCTTTCGAAGCGCAATTTCTTCGGACGCTTCGATGTTTGCTTGTATTTTTAATCGCAAGTTTTTCAACATTTGCGCCTGTCGTTGCGAAATCGACACCGGTTGTTCGAACATTTGCGCCCTGTCTCTCAACGTCGGCGATCGAGGCGACCTTTGCGGCGACCGGGAAGGACCTTTCGTCGTCGTCGATACCGGTGGTGGTGCAGACTTTTGCCGAATCAACGCCGATGCCGTTTGAAACTCTTCCTCCTTCTCTTCTTCTCCCTCTTTTTGTTGTGTGCGATACGGCGTGTACTTTGGCAACGGCGTCGCAACCTTCTTCTTCGTCTTCTTCTTCTTCGCGTCGTCGTCCTCGCTCGCGTCTTCAAAACTCGGCGTCAACTGCCTCGGCATCGTTTCCAACGCGCCAACTTTCGACGTCAGCGACGACGACGCGAATGCCTGCTGTCCTCTTTGTTGCTGCGGAAACGCGGTACTCGTCGTCGTTCCGCCACTTCTCGTCATCGGCGGCGACGGTTTCCTCGCGTCTGTTTGTTTTTGCATCAGACGAATTCTCTCCTTGACGGAAAGCATCGGAGAGTCCTCGAAGTCGTTCTTGTTCGGGGAAGAAGCCGACGCGCCGCGCGTCATCATCATCCCGACCGGCAACATCGTCATTACCGGAGGCGACGTCGGTGGAAGGTTGTTGGAAGACGACGGATCGTTATCATCATCATCATCATCATCATCAGGAGAAGAAGAAGAAGGAGAAGGAGACATCTCTCCTCTCCGATTTCAAATCTCTCTCTCTCTCTCTCCGTTCTTTTTCTTCGTCTTCGTCCTCTTCAACGCGCGTTCGCGGTGCGACGACGAGAAGAACAGAGACGACGAGCGAGCATCTCGCAAAGTCGTTCTTCTTCTTCTTCTTCTTCTTCTTCTTATTCTTTTGCGCAAAGTGTTTGTTGTTTGTGAGAAAAAAGAGCTTTTCTCTCTCTCTCTCTCTTTTTTTTGTTAACAACGAACGGCAAAAAATAACGACTTTTTCTAAGGGAAAAGGCCTCAAATTTTCACTCCAGAGAGGCATATAAATATTATTAATTTTTAACCCACACAACGACGACAACGACGAACGACAACGTAAATAGCCTTTCTTTGTTTACGACCGACCTTTATTTACATGACACCCGCCGCGCACCGGTGTTGTTGTTCGTCGCGACGAGGAGGAGGAGCAAAATACCACCACCGCGCAGCATTTTTTGTTGCCGATACCGTTCTCACCACCATCGCTCAACGTCTTCTGTTTCTTCTAAAAACAACGACATGACTTTTGTTGCGGAGAGAAGGAAAAGAGCGGCGCTCGTTATTCTCAGAGGGACTCCTTTCGGGTTTGCGCCGCGAGAGACGACGACGACGACGACGACGACGACGACCAGATGGAACGACGACGCGAGCAGCAACAGAAGAAAGGATTCGCGTTTTTTAAGTTTCCGCGGCGGCGGGGAGACGTCGTCGTCGAGTGGACTTCGTTCTATTCGCAGCGTTCGGTGTTGGGCGAATCGCGACGAACGACAGGAGAAGAAGAATTTGTTTTTTACGAGCAGCGCGACGACGAGTGGGAGGAAGGAGGACGAGCGCGTTCATCATCATCATCATCATCATCATCATCATCATCATCATCATGGTCGTCGTCGCGTTCTTTGTCTTCAAACGCCGACGACGAGAAGGAGAAGCGTCGCGAACGGGACGTCGTTCGCGTTTCGCGCCTTGGCGGATAACGACGAGACTTTGTTATCTTCGACTTCTACTTCGGCGTTGTCTTCGACTGGGGAGGACGATGAAGATGAAGACGAGGACGAGGACGATGAAGACGAAGACGAAGAGGGCGGGTACAACAAGACGAAACATTGGAATCCTACGAAACACGCGAGCAATAGTTTGAGCAACGATGATACCAACAGTGGCAATAATAGTAGTAGCAGCAACAGTAGTAGTGGTAGTAGTAGTAGTAGTGAACAGAAAGAAGGCGCGGTAGAAGAAGGCCGCGGCTCCCGAGAACGACCACCGAAAGCGTTAGAATCGATCGAAGGGAACGTCTTTCGCGATCGCGAGCGTTTAAAATCGGACAAGGATTTCGACCGCGTGAAAAAGAACGGGAGAGCGCTGAACTACTCGTGCATACGAATAAAAGCGGCACCAAACGACGGCGTGCCCGGCGCGACTGGATGCCATCGAATCGGAATCGTCGTCCCGAAGAAACAATTAAAGCGCGCCGTGGATAGAAACCTGTGCAAACGACGCGTTCGAGCCATCTTTCGAACGAACAAAGACAAGTGGCCGAAAACGGAGAGCGGTTCGCATCTAGATTTTATAGTTTTCGTCAAACAAGAAGCTTTAGAAGGTGGCTTTAAGCAGTTGGAGAAGGAAATGTTCTCGTTCGCGAGCGATTACACGGAACGAGAGATGAAATCAAAGACGAGTAAAGCCAGGAACGCGGCGAAATTTGCCCGAAACAACGCCGCCCGAAACGCTCGTCAGCGAGGGAATAACAGTACCGCCGCCGCCGCCGCCACCGATGACGACGCCGACGACGACGACGGCGCAAAGTCAAAAAAAGAGAACAACGATCCATCAAACGTCGCTCGATGATCTCTCTCTCTCTCGTCTCGAAATTGTACTTAGCAGAGCGCGCGTTGCAGAAGAGCACACCCACGTGTAATACATTAAAAGTCTTCATTTTTTTTCTTTTCCCACAACACGCAAATCAAAAGAAAGAGAGGAGGGTTTCACGTACATTCTTTGTCCCTCCTCACTTTTTACGCGCTTAACTACAAAAATGTTGCGCAAACTCGCATCAAACATCCGCGCGAACACCGCGATGTTCGCGTCCACTTCTTCTTCGCATTCTTCTTCTTCTCACGTGTTGAACAGAACGTCGCTGCTTCTGTCGTCTTCGTCTTCGTCTTCGGTGGTTGTTGTGCGCAACGAAGGCATTTCAACTGCGTCGCGAACCTCTTTGTTCCCGGCGATGATGGAAGAACAACATCACCATCATCATCATCAACAACATCAACAACAACAACAACGCGACATTCAAAATCAAAATCAAAATCAAACGAGAGAAGACCGATACGGGAAATCTAGCGGACCGGTCGCGAAACTGCTTCACTTGATTTACACGCATCAGCCGATCGATTCGCAGAGTTTGTACCAGTTAGCGGTGGAAAATCGAGTCGAAGTGCACAGTCGCAGACACATGAAAACGTTGCTCCAACAGATAAAGAGTCGAAAACAGTTTAGAAATAACGACGAAGATAAAAAGAACAAAAACGCGAGGGGGCAGAAGAAACGATTCGATGGTTTTATAAAAGCAGAGCGACCGTTTGACGCGTCCGGGAAGATGACGAAAGTGACGTACACGTTTAGCGTAGAAGAGAAAGGGAGGAAACATTTGGAGAAGTTGGGGTTGATTGAAGCGCAGATGGAGGAAGATCTCGGAGACAATTAATACTAGCAACGGCGAGTAGTCGAAAAAAGAATAGTCAACGACGTTTTTCAATTTGAAGTCTATACGCGCATCTATTGCAGCTGCTACTAATCAACTCTTTTTTACATTTACGCTTGAACGAGGCGTTCTGAGTCGGTGTCGTTCGCGACCGGGTTCAGAAAAACATCATTATTAGTGTCGTCGTCTTTGGCATTTTTTAATCTCTCGGCTTCGGCGCATAAGCTTTCTACCAACGCAACTGCCTGCCTCGCCTCCGCTTCGGCGTCTGCGGCTTCTCTTTCCGCCAGTTCCGCTTCGTTTGCGGCTAATTCAGCGTATTCGAACGCTTCTCGAGCTTCCTTCGCGGCTTGCTCCGCGGTTAAATACCGCCCGTCGTAGTAAAATACCGGCGGTAACTTTTCCAACTCTTCTTCGATTTTCCTGCGTTGCATCGCTTTGGACAATTTCTTTGTTTGTCCATTCTTAGCGCGCGGTCTTCGCGGTCGTTTCTTCGTCGAGCCGTTCTCGTTGCTATTTGTTCCTCCTCCTCCTCCTCCTCCTCCTCCTCCTCCTCGCTGTTTGAGCTCATCGTCTTCTCGCGAGTCGGCGTCTTCATCCCTTCCTTCTTCCTCTTCTTCTTCTTCGTCGTCGTCTTCGTCGTCATCCGACGACTCTTCCTCCGATTCGCTCTCGTCCTCTTCCTCCTCTTCCTCCGTGTCCTCACGGCTCCCTTGTTTATTTCTATTTTTAATCGGTTTCCCGTTGACGTCCACCAACGCCACGTACTTCATGTGTAACCGTCCACTCTTATCTCCGGGAACAGTCACTCGATCTCTTCTCACTTTACCTTCCTTCCCGAGTTCCGTCAACCTCTGCGGCACTCGTTGCTCCCTCGCGCCTTTGCACACCTCGAACAAACTCCCGAACCGATACTTTCCCAGCAACCCGTCCTCGTCCTCTTCTCGAAACTTCTCGATGCAATAATTCGCCACTTGATCGATAGTTTTCCCGTCTCTCTCTTCCAACCCGTCTTCGTGTCTGTCGTATTCTATATTCAAACACTCCAATATGAATCTATCCAACGAGTTCAACAGCGCGTTCGTAAACGGTTTCAGCTGGTACTCTTTCTCTCGCAACTCGTTTTCTCTCTTGTTCGATTCGTACGAGTGTCGAAACCGAGGCGCGCGAAACGGCTCGTTCTTTTTCGTGATTTCCGTTTTGATTTTCTTCAACCCTTCCGCGTTGTTCTTGCTCTCTTTAGAGAGTTTCAGCCAGTGCGATTTGAGCTTCGCTCTGATCGCTTTAGCGATATTCGCGCTCGTCGTTCCGTTATTAATAGAATGAGCGTTCAATCGGTGCCACGCGTATCGCGAATCGTTGCACATTCTTTTCCACTTTCCGACGCCGTATTTTCTCACCGCGGAGAAAAAATCCTTCTCAATTTCCGGGTCCTCGAGAGAAAATTTCTTCATCTTCGAAGACGACGACGTCCCGTTGTTGTCGTTGTTGTTATCGTCGTTCTCTTCTTCTTCTTCTTCTTCTTCCGCTAAGAGAAGAGAGGAGGTGTTCGCATTCGACGCTTTCATTTTTTTTTTTTTTAATTCTGACGAAGTTTTTCTCTCGTTTCGAGTTTTTCTTTTAAAAAAAATACACACGACACACCACGCAAAAAATACACGAAAAAAGCCTCAAGAGAGAGTCTCCGAGAAGAAGAGAGATGCGCTGCTAATAAAACATCATGTCCATCCACGGCTTTCCGATGACGTTTCTCGATCGCTTGAATAATGAGGACGACGACGAGGACGACGAGACGACGAGAAAACGGAAGCGCGACGACAACAACAACAATACGACGACGACGACGACGATAATAACTACGAGAGGGAGAAGGAAGAAGAAAGAAGAAGAAGAAGAGACGTCGCCGATGTATGCGTTTTTAAACGGGTACGCGGACATCGTCGAACGGTTCGTGTTTTCGAAGCTCGATGGCACGAGTTTGCGGCTGCTCTCGCGAGCGAATAAAGAGATGAAGCGCGCGGTCGAGAACGCGAGAGTGTGGACGGCGAAGAGTAGAACTGATCGAAAGTTTAGCACGCAGTTGAGAGCGAGAGATATACAGACGAGAGAGCTGTTGAGATACGCGTGCGAGAAGGACGAGTTGAAGAGATGCCACAGACTCGTCGGTTTTTTCGCGGCGAAAGGCAACTTGGAGTGCGTCAGGTATCTCTTGGAGGAACTATTTCGTTTCACGTGGGGGTGGCAGGATAAGAAAAACGCGTACGGGACGATCGCGGCGGCGCAAGAGGGGCATTTCAAGGTGCTGAAATACTTGGTGGAAGGCGGGTGTCACTTGAGCGAAAGAGTGTGCTCGGAGGCGAGCGGCATTGGTTCGCTCAAAATGTTGAGATACTGTCGAAATCACTTCGCACCTTGGAATCACAGATGCATCGAGCGCGCCGCGTTGAACGGGCACACCGATATCGTCAAGTTTCTGTTGAAACACAGAGCGCCTATTCGTTCGGCCAACCCGGCAATTTTTGCAGCTGAAGGTGGCCATTTAAACCTCGTGAAGATGTTCTACGACGGCGGCGTCGTGTTTGACGAGAGAGTCGCGGAACAAGCGGCGGAGATGGGACACTTGGAGATTTTGAAATTCGTCGTCGAGAAAGAGTTGCCGTGGCACCCTCACAGTTGCATGCAAGCGTGTTCACGTCCGAGTGAATACGTCAGAGACGAGTATTACGAAGAAATCGAGGTAATTAAAGAGCGACACGCCGGGTGTCGCGCATTCATTCTTAGTATTTTTCCGATGATGCTCGTGGAAGACGGCATCAACGATATCGACGAGGACGACGACAGCGACAGCGACGATGGCGAAGAAGACGACGAATAAAAATGCGAAAGAGACAGGAAGAGAAAGAAACAAAGACGAATATAAATACACTTTTACAATAAAAAACACCTACTGCTCATCATCATCATCATCATCATCATCGCAACAACTCACTTCTTTTTCCTTTTTCCTCCACCGCCGCCGCTATCGTTATTATTACCTTTCTTATTATTGTTGCCCTTACTATCGTTCATGTCCTTCTCAACTTTTTCCATCTCTAAAAACAAATCATCGTCTGGCCCCGCGGCTAATTCTTCGTACACTCTTTCAATCGCCGCCTCGACGATTTCATCCGGCTCTTCCATCACCGCCTCGTGTTTTGAACCGTTACTTTCAATTTCTTTCGTGACAATCAACACGGGATTCAACGGCGCGTACACTAAATAGCGGCATCCAGTCGCGTCGCTATCGAAAGTGACCAACTCTGTCGCTTCCTGCGGTGCCTCGTCTCGTCCTTGGTCCAACTCTAAACAATCGTCGTAGTCGGCGCGAATCGGTCCTCTCACCGTAAAGCACAACGCCGACCGCTGCAGCAACAATCCTTTCTTCGCCAGCGCTAACTGCATGTCAGGTAAAATCTCGTTCAACTCTTTATCGTCGATATCCGACAAGTCTTCGTCTTCACTGTTCGCTTCGCCTCGCAAGACATCGATTGGAGCGTCCAGCGGTAACACCACGCACCGAACGTTCCCGCTTTTATCCGTGACGCGCGCTCTCAACATGCACTGCAAAATTCGAGTGTTTTTACCGTCGTTGGATTCTTCGACCACTTCGACTAAAGGCATCGCCGGTGTTTTCAATCGCTCGTCGCCGTACACGTTCTCCGAATCCACCACGCGCGCGCATCGCGTTTTGACCGTTCTCGTTTCTCTTTTCGCGTCGTCGTCAAAAAAACAACGCGTCGCGGCGTTCACACCAAAAACGACGTTAAAGTTGTTGTTGTTGTTGGGGAAATGAGGGGAAATGCCGTTACGAAAACACTCGTTTCTTCTGACGGCGCACCCCCCCCGGGAGAGATTCTTTTCTTTTAAAAAAGGCATCATCGTTCCTCTCTTCTTCGATGAGACGAACGACGCATCTCTCGAGAACGATGATGATATCATCGACATATATGCTGACATTATCATCGTCGTCGTCGTGGTAATCGTTGTCTTCTATTTCGATGTATCGCAAAAAGCGCTCTCTTCTCTAGGTGTGTGAGGGGACTCGAGAGAGAAAAAAGGACAAAAAGGAAAAAAAAAAACGCCTTCTCGAACCGAAAAAATGCCGAAACGCTTTTCCTTTATTTACGCATAAAAATAGTCCCCCCCCCGCGCGCGCGCTTCGTCGATCAACACACACTCTCACACTACTACTACTTAACATAAAAAGCGATGACGACCGCCTCGACGGGTGGGAACATCACCGCGCCGTGTCACTTTCAAGAGGAAGATCAACTTCTCGCGTCTTTGCAACGCGCGTGCGATAACTGCGGAGGTCGAGATCATCTGATGAAATGCAGTCGGTGCCACACGGCGTTTTTTTGTTCGTTGAAGTGTCAAAAGACGTACTGGCCGTTTCACCGGGCGTTTTGTCGAAAGAACGAGTTTGCGGACGCGACGGAAGGGACGGAACCGAAATTCGCGAGGTGGATGCGAAGTCACGGGAAGCAAGCGGTTTTGAAAGACGGTGAGTTCCAAAAAAGCGAAGAAGCGGGGGTCGCTTTCATTTCAATTCATTTGTTTTTTACAAGAGCGCGCTGCGATGTACGATGTAAACCCTGCTAAACATTTTCTCTCTCTCCTATTTTACTTTAAACAGACGAAGTGGATCGCTTAGAGCGTAAAGTCGTCAACATGGAAGACATGTACGGTCGCGCAAATCCGAAACCGGAACCACCAAAATTTGACGCGGAAGACATGGAACATGCGAGAGGCGGAGGAAACGAGATTATTAAAGGCGAGGGAAACGAGCAAGAACGAGTTGTATTGGCAAGAGATTAAAGTCGAGAAGTATCTTGGTTTAGAGACGAAAACGATTAAATGGAAACAAAACCAAACGTACGTGGAGATATTTGTACGTTTGGATGGTTTCGCTGGTGGTATGTCCGCGCACGAATCGGCTAAAAGCGAGGACGTGCAAGTGGTCATGTCTCGATCGAGATTGAGCGTTCGCTATAAAGACGACGTTATCATCGACGACAAAAAGTTGTACAAAGACATTAAAGCTGAATTGTCCACTTGGGTGATTGTAGACAACGTTTTGGAGATTTGCTTGTTGAAGTTCTGCAGACGAGGCGCGGGTTATGCTGGAGGAAAATCTAACGCCGATACCTTTTGGCGCTCGCTCTTTTCCGACGAGTATTTGAACGCGTTGCGAGTGGAAGATTCTAAAGTCCATTTGGACTCGACGTCAACCTTAAACGACGACGACACGAAGAAAACGGTACCGGAACAATACTATGAAACCGAATACGACGAGAACTATGGGGTTCGCATCGGAAATAAAGCGAGACACTCCTCGAATCGACCGATGATTACTCAGAATAGACGCAGATAATTACTATCGCTACGCTCCCGTTATCTAAACTACTACAACTACGTCGCGCTAAAAAGCTATCTCTATTACAATTCGTCATCCCTTCCTTTCTGTTCCTCTCGACATTTATCTAGCCTCACTTGATTCCTACCTCCAATCCTTCTCATCGTCGCCTCTCGCTCGCCTTCCGTTAACTTGTGCCAGTTTTCGATGCGTTTCAACGTGCAATCAGACTGCACGATTACTGGACCTAACTCGTCCAGTTTGACGGTTTCTCCAAATTTAATTTGTCGTATCGGAACATTATCGTCGCCGCCATCGTCGCGATTGCTTTCGTCGGGAAGCGACGGAATGACGTTGTCGTCGTTGATTGTCCCGGCGCCTTTGCACGTCGTCACCCCTAGCTGCGGCAGCAGCAGCCCAAACTGTAACACAACAAACACAAAGTGAAGCCAACGCCTCGCGCGCGCACCCGAGCGACGCCGCCGTCGTCCTCTTCCCACCATCGTCGTCGTCACCACCATCTGGCTTTTTATTATTATCCTCGATCTAAAAAATCTCTCAAACACGTCTCGACCGACCCGTTCGCCTCTTTCAACAATCGCGTCGCCTCT
>Ga0181599_1001575_pt1 | contig 21948 bp, 23 predicted proteins | sample 041ome_3_FD_148658 | JGI IMG/M metagenome (GOLD analysis project Ga0181599, IMG submission 148658) | Coastal salt marsh microbial communities from the Groves Creek Marsh, Skidaway Island, Georgia - 041405US metaG (spades assembly) | ecosystem: Environmental > Aquatic > Marine > Intertidal zone >...
TTTGGCTTCGGCTACTAGTTTGACCTTCGTTTCCACAACGCCTTTTTTGTCTTCATGGAACTCTTTGATTTCTTTGGCAAGAGCACCAACTACGAATTCTTCCATCTTCTTGAAGTTTTCGTGGACACCTTTTCGGTCGCTGTGTAGTTCTTTTAACTCTTCTGACAGTTTGTTAAGTATGAAACTCTCTAACTTGGCAGAATGTTTGCCTACGTTTTCTTTGTAAGCGATTTTTTCTTGTGCAAGTGCTTTTCTGTCTTCAACGAACTTAGTGATCTCTTCAGATAACTTCTCGTTCATCATAGTGTCGATGGCTTCGATCATGTTTGCTTTGTCGTGTTCGTATCTTTTTGCAAACTCTTCTCTCAACTCAGCACCCACTGTTTCTTTGTTTTCTTTGATTTTCAAGTCCCAAGCCTCTTGGATGCCTTTTTGAACATCTTCCGAGATTGCTCCAGACTCTACTAATTTTGATATTGCATCAATCATTTTATTTCAGGTCCTTTATTATGTTTGTTAGTGCCTCTTTCAGGAACTTTTGTGCTTTTGGATCATTTCTAACTTCAGCCGCCAAACCCTTTGCCATGTTACCACCCTTGGTGTTCATTAGGTGTTCGTAAATTGGCGTGGGATAAGCACCCGGTGCCGAAGGTTGGGCCACAACATCTACTGTGATGATCTCAAAGTCTGAAACTTCACCGCTTCCGTATTCGTTCATGTTTCCAGAACCTCTACTTGAAACGCCTAGTTTCACACCTGATTCCAACATAGTTTTGACAAGTTGACCCATTGGTGTTGGTAGGATTTTCATCTTACCGTATCCATTTGGACCGTCCATCCACATCTCAGTGATCATATGTGATACACGATCCAAATTAATTTTTAAATCATCGGGGTGATCTACTTCACCTAACACAGAGTATCCAGAACTTATCTGATCGTTCAGTGTTTTCGTCGCCTTAGCGATTTCTTGCACTGGATAGATCCTTTGATTAGCGTTCTTGATCCCACCTTGAATGCAGATGCCCTTCATGTACAAATCCTTACCGTCTTTTCCCTCGTGTAAGACCTGCACTCTGGCCTGATCAAATGTTAGATTCTCTCTTAGGTATAGTGAACTCATCCGATGTTCTCCGTTAAATCAACAATTACTTAGAAGCAACTGGTGATTTTGCAGATTTGTCAGAACCGTCAGCAGTAGCAGGTTTAACTTCTTTTTTCATTGAAGTAGATTTTGCTTTTCCGCCTGTGTTCTCAAAGTCACCTGCCATTTTTTGTGCAGTTGGTGCCGGTCTTCCCGTCTCATCTGCTCCACCTTTGGCAATGTTAGCGCCGCCATGGCCCATTTTTGTGCCTGCGTCTGTAACTGGTGATTTTGCTGACTTGTCTGAATGGTCGGCAGTGTCTGCTTTAACTGGATTTTTGTACTCTTTCACAGTCTCTTTCGCTTCTTTGCTTTCCATTTCAACTTCTGGAGTTAACTCTGGTGCAACTTCTGGTGCTAGAGATTCGTCTTCTTTCTCTTCTTCACCGTCTTTCTTGCCCATCATTGCTTCGAATTCTGCTTTTAGTTCATCTAAAGCGTCTTCCAAGTCAACTACTCTGTCTTCGACATCGCCTTCTGCGTCTTTTTCAGCGTCCATGTCTGCTGGCATTTCTTCGCCGTGGTCCGCATCCATTTCGCCTTCTTCTTCGCTTGAGATGTCTTTAACCAATTCGTCAGTTGCGTCGCCGCCCACTTCTTCGATTGATTCTTCTTCAGTAGTTTCTGATTCAGTTGCTTCGTCTTCGATTTCAACAACTTCGTCTACTTGTTCGTCTTTAGACTCTTCTGAAGCCTCTTCAACTGCTTCGTCTTTAGTTTCCTCAGTAGTTTCTTCTACTTTCTCTTCTTCAGATGCTTCAGTTTCTTTAACTTCTTCGTCTTTTGATTCAGCAGTCACTTCTTCGTCTGCTAGGTTCTCGTAGATATCTCTAGATTTTTCAACTACGATCTCGTGGAATAAAGCCTCCGCTTTATCGTTTTCTTCGTTTATCAGTAACTCTAATAAACTCTCAAATTTATTATTTGACATTTTACACGTGCTCCTTCTAATTAGGTCGATTTGTACTTATAAGTGTTTGTATTTACTGTAAAGCGGTAGAAACGGTGCTGTAACTGGTGAGAAAAGGTGTATTTTTGTTAGATCTTGATCTGCAGGTCAAATTTTGCCAGGAATTGCTCTGTTGTGGGGTGATCTATGTTGCCCTTCCACTCTAGATCCTTGGGTTGGAACCAACCTTTGGGTATCACACGGTGAAACTGCACGTCCTTGTAGTCCTCCAAGCAACGCTTGGTCTGATTCATCCAGTTGCCGTAGAAAGTGGCCTCGTCGCTACGCTTCTTGTAGTTGCGGGTGTCGCCAAACACGTTGTTGAGTTTGTATCTGTTGTTCTTGCTGTCCTCCCGGTGCCCTTGGTAGTCGAACCCCAATATGTAGATCTCCTTGAATCCGTGATCGCAGGCCAGTTTCAGTGCTGTTGGTCCACTGCTCCATCCCAGGCTGGGTTTTGACCAGGTCACATGGTCCAGCAGTTTCTGATGTTTCTCGTATTGGTTGTTGTAGTTGGAGTACACTTTATTATGTACGACATAATCCGTCTCCGCTATCTCTATCATCATCTTGGGGTCTACCGCCACCAACCAGTGTGGTTCGTGTGTCCTGTACACTGCATTGCAGGCGTACACTGTGCCTTTTTCCTTGAGATCGTTGATATCGATGCCCCTACGGGACTCACCGTTACCCAGTACGAATGCTGTTTGTGACATTATAACTCTAAGTTATCGTCTTGGGCAGGTTGTCCGTACATCTTTTGGACGAATACTGCCTCTTCCTTCTGTTGAGCATCGTGTGCCTCTGATGCCAACCTCATAGAGTTGATCTGTTTGAGTGTTAATCTTGTTTTTCTCGTGTCTTCTGAATCTAGAATTGAAATATCGTTCTCAGGCTCATAAGTTTTGTCCTGTTCAAAGCCGTCTGCGCCGTATGTGAAGAATTCATTCAGTTTCATAATCGTATTTAATCCTTATACCTGTCCACCGCCGCCTGTGCCACCTGGTGTCTGTCCACCTGGCGTTTGCCCTGGTCCGCCTGGCTGTGGTGATCCTGGTTCTGGTGCTTCTGGATCCGCTGTTGGTTCCTCGAATTGATCTAGATCGGAACTGATTCCTGACTGTGTCACACCGCCACCTCTCAATTCATTTGATTTGCTCTGTTTCTTCTGAGGCACATTGTTTTCTTCTGCCCATAGTTCTGCGTTCCTTGCCATTTCTTCCTCAGAAAGTCCAAGATATCTTTTCAATGCGAATCTTTTTGACATATAAGGTAGGTCTGCCACTGCTGTGAATGTGTTTACTCTGCTTTGGTCCATTTCTGTCTGTCTGTACTGTGCAAAGTTCTGTGGTGGGTTCAGTTTAATCTCAAACATACCATTGTCTATGTTGTAGCCTTTGTTTTTCACCCATAATTTGAACTCACTATCAAAAGTCTCTGCTAACATGCTTTGTAATCTTGCACAATATTTGTTGAATCTCAGTTCCTGGATGTATGCTGTTCCTACCCTACCGTCATTGTACTGTTGTCCACCATCTTCCGCACCTGTTGGTAGATAAGAACTTGGAATCCTCAATCCTCTGAACAGTTTGTTAGTGAAGAATCTCAAGTCATCGATCTCACCTAGGTTAGTACCACCAGGTAATGTGTCAACTTTAGATCCTCTACCTTCCGCTGTCTGTGGGAAGAAGTAATCTTCGTTTATACTCATTGGGTTGTATGTTGCATCTATGAAGTTTGCTCCACCCGATGCACTTGGAATTCTTCTCTGGTTGATCTCGTTCTTCACTCGCTCGACGAACTGCATGGCCAAGTGTGTTGGCATGTTACCCACGTCAATGTAGAAAACTCTTCTCTCAGGTGCTCTCTGTACCCTGTAAATTATGATTGCGTCTTCTAATAATTCTTTCTGTTTGTAAACTTTGAATACCTGTTCCAACACCGACTGTCCAAATGGGAATAGGTTGTCTAGTCCATCTGACATTGACATATGGATCACGTGTTCTGCGTTTATGTTGTAGGCATTCATAGTCTTGTAGAATCTTCCACCGGAGTTTCCGCCCGCAAAGCCTGACATGTTGTTTGTGGCACCTGCGTTGGCGTAACTTGAACCATAGGCCGCTGTACCGCCACCTGTTGTTCCACCGCCGCCGTATGTTTGGTTGGGTGTAATCTGTGTTGCTGATAATCTTTGTAGGTTTGGATTGATATCTCTGATCACATACTGTTCAGGTTTCTTACCCTCTGATTCATTTACAACTATCCTGTCAACTTTTGCGTTGTCTATGTACAACCATTTCTGTGTCTCTGGATCTCTCACAAAGAAACAATCTCCGTATTTCAATGCGTTTCTGAAAATCCTGAAGATCCTCTTGTTGAACTTGTTACTCTTGGTCCATTGTTGAAGTGCCTTCTTGAGAAGTTTCACTTCGTGTTCTGTGGTCTCGTCCTTGAACACAAGATCAAACGGTGTCTCGTTTTCCGTGTTCTTCTGTGTTGAGAATTCTGCAAGTATGTCTAGTGCCGCGTTGATCTCCGAGTCTGAATCCATTTGATCATACTGGAAGTATCTCTGTATCCTGTTAGGGTGTCCTGTGTAAACATCCGGCAAGTAAGAACTGTAGTTCCTCTTGGCGAAGTTGGGCACTTTCTCTCCTGATATGGGAGACATGTTTGCGTCTTTAAAATATTTTTTCCAAGCCATGCTTTATATTACACTTTTTTATTCATTTTAGCAACCTAAACCAGTCCAACTTGGTTACGGTCTTTACGTGCTGTTGTCTCAACTGCTTTCAAGGCCCTGGATTCCACTGCTACAAGCGTATTTACGCCATTTACCATACTTGCTAGTGCCTTGTTGGCGTTGTTCAGTTCCGTACTCATGGCGGCCATTTTGGTCTCCAATGCGGATGTGTCAAATGTTTTCTGTAGATCCTGGTTTGCTGTCACTGTTGACTTGGTTCCTGCTGTGATTAATTCGGGACCACGTTCACCTGTTAGGTAAGTTTTACCTGCATCCATGCCTCCGCCGAATGCACGTTCTCCACCAAACATGCCACCAACGTACTGTCCTGCCATTGATCCTAATCCTGCGCCAAGTAATGCTCCACCTGGCCCACCTATCAAACCTAATAGCCCACCAAGACCTGCTCCGACTAATCCGCCTATGCCTGCCGCGTCGTCTGATTTGTCTTTGTTCATTAGTTGTCCCGCACTTGAACCCACTCCTATCGCGGCTCCTAGTCCTGGGAGTAGCCTGGTTGCACCGAACCTTGCGGCTCCGGCGGCTCTCTTGCCACCCTTGCTTCCAAATAAGTTACCTAACATACCACCTGATCCCACTCCGGCGGCCTTCAATGCTCCCAGTGTACCTGTGAACACGACTGCGGTCTGGCCTGCCTTGTCCAATAAAAACTTACCTGCCAGGATACCAACCAGGGCTGTACCTGTCAATGCCGGTATCTGTGCTACGCCCGCCACTAAACCGCCAACACCTTTCATAAGGAACTGTGTGGCCTGTGACAGTCCGCCCAGTGCTGGACCAAAGCCCGCCAACAAACCTGTCTCTATCTGTTGGAACTGTCCTGATATCCTTTTGCTGGCATCTTCGAAAGTGGTTAAACCTTGCGTCAGCCTGTCGGCAGTTTCACCCTGTTCCCCGAATATGCTGTCCACGTCGGTTATCCTTCTCGCTAGATTAATCACATCGCCTTGCAGTGCCAAGAACTCTACTTGTCCTGTTACCGTGGCTTTCCTAAATCTGTCTACGCTGGCACCAGCCGCATCTCGCAATCTTGAAAGTGCTGTCTCACTGTTGATTGCTCCTGAAATCAAATCCTGGACCACGCCACTCGCCTGCGGAATGTTCTGTACCAATGCCAATGCTGACTCGGTCACTGGAACACCTGCGTTTGCTATGAGGTCTTGGAATCCTTCGTTCAGGCCCGGAGCAATGGTTCCTATGCTGGCCGCAAAGCCTTCCAGTCTCGACCTAGCACCGTCAGTTGCATTCTGTAGGAATGCCTGGAACTTGGCGTTGCTCTGCTGTTGTTCTATCTGTGCCCTTAACTCATCTCTCTGCGATCCTGTCAGTCTTGCCAGTCTGTCTAGTTCTTCTGCGAAACGTATGGCACTTGCAGTCCTCTGTTGGTCGGTCATCCTAGAGAACATGTTTGTTCTTCTCTGTCTTTCTAGGTTCAATAGTAAAGTTTCGTTGACTTCGTCTACTGTGAATCCAAGTGGTGCCAGTCTGTCTATGCCCTCTGTCCTGATTGCTTCACCAAGCAAGGCAATGCCCTTGGCACCCTGTGTCGTGCTACCGAACAGTGCCGCCAAACTCTGGCTGTTGTCTCTGACCAATGCCGCGAAGTCATCCAACGGTAGTGCCGCAGTGGCCGCCGTCTGTCTAAGTTCAACTATGCTCTGTCCAAATGTTGCACCTATCTGTGATAGTTGTCTGAACGTTTCAATGTTGGTGTCTAACCTTTGTCCCAGGAAGCCTATCGAATCACCAATTACACCCAATCCTTTGAAGTTGTCGGTGAATGAACTGATAGTGCCTTCGCCACGCATGGCCGCTGACCCTAGACCTATGAATGATGTTGTTAATCTCTCTGTCTGTTTACGTGCTTTCTCGTGTGCCTCTCTGGCATCTTCCACGCTCTCTGTTAGATCCTTGATGGCTTTCTGTGCATCTTTGTCCTTCTTGGCGGCATCCCTGAGATCTGATATGTATCTGTCCAACTCTTTGTTGGTTTTTTTCTGTAGGATAAGTCGTTCTGCTTCTACCCTTCTCTTTGTGGTCGCTTCCCTGGAGTCTCCGGCTATTCCCTTGAGACCTTCTAGTATTCGTTTAATCTGTTCTTCGTCCATACGACTTAATTTTACACCTTTTTATACGCATATAAATATAGACATCCATACGCTTTTAGTGTATATTTATAGAATAAAAAAATGACAGAAAATACCAACCCATTAAACAAGTACTTTAGGCAGGCGGCCATACACATCACATTGCCGTCCAATGGTGATTATCCCCCACATGTGATAACACCCAGTGCCACTGGAGAATTCCCGGTGATGCCAATGACAGCAAAGGACGAGATCAAGTTCAAAACACCAGATGCACTAATGAACGGTCAGGGTGTGGTGGATGTCATACAGAGCTGTATGCCAAACATCAAGGACGCATGGCAGATCAAGAGTCACGATGTTGACACTATATTGATAGCCATAAGGATAGCGACATATGGGGAGACCATGGACCTACAATTCAATGTCCCCACAATAAACGAACAAGTCACGCACACAATAAACCTTCCAGCCACGTTAGATCAGATAAGACAGGACAAAATCCAAAACGCTATCACACTCAAAGACGGATTGATAGTGGAGACGAGACCACTCACTTATCGAGACATGACCCAGACCAGTCTCCAGACATTCCAGCAACAGAAGATGTACAGTTCGGTTCAAAATTCAGACATCAGCGATGAGGAGAAGGTAAAAAGATTTGATGAGAGTTTCAAGGCACTGACTGAATTGAACAGCAAAGTTTTACTTAAAAACATTTCCAAGATCACAACACCTGAAGGTTCTGAAGTATCCGACCCAGCACAGATAAAAGAATTTGTTGACAACGCAAACGCAACTTTGATAACAGAACTGCAAGACAAGTTAGCAGTGATAAGGGTTCAAGGATCTGTCAAACCGTTGACACTGAAAGCCACAGAAGACCAGATAAAGAAAGGTGCACCGGCCACTTACCAAGTGCCTGTGACATTCGACACAGCAAATTTTTTCGTATAACCTTGCTGTCACAAACGGAATCTGACATTATCAAGACTTTGAAGGACATGGAGAACTCACAGAAGGAACTTAAACACGAACTGATGAAGATATGTTGGTTTATGCGTGGAGGTGTCACTTACGATGAAGCAAACACGATGAGTCCACAGGAACGTGAGATAATTGGCCAACTGGTAAAAGACAATATGGAAACTACCAAGAAAACCGGTCAACCTTTCTTCTAGAATATAGTATACTATAATGGTATTTGAAAATGCAGATAATTAACACTTACATATGTCCGAACGAGACCTAGTCAAAGAACTCAAAGCCGAAATCGTAGAAATCACCAAAGACCGTGATGATGCCCTGGAGAAGATGAAATCCAAGGAGAGCCGGATGAAGCAGGTGTTGATCAAGTTGGAACACGCCACCGAGGACGTGCACAGTTGTGGACACAAGATCGGTGAGCAGAACAAGAGGATAGCGGAACTGGAGGCCAAGTTGGACACCAAGGACCGACTGCTGGACGAGGCACTCGAAAAGATAAAAAACATACACAACGATTCCACAACAGAACCATCCCAAACAATAACAGATAGCGAACAACAATAGTTGATTGTCAGAGACGGCTTACGCCATCTGAAACTTCGCTTACGCTCGTTTCTTTTTTTAACTTACGCAGTTGTAAAAACTAAATGACGCATCTTTGCGTCGCCTGTGGTAGATGAGCAGTCACAATTCGGCTATTTCTAGCCGAACCGACTTGAACCCTGTGGTGAGTTCGCAGTCACTATACATCGCTACCGGAGTTGGGCGGTTGTGCTGTACCCATTTGCTCATTCATTACAACGCGAGCCTACCAAACCCTTGCATAATAGTTCTTGGCGGACCTGAGGTCTATCTTTTTCTAGGAGCCTCATCATTTTTTGCCGTTTGCATCAAAGGATTCACCTGTCGCCTTGTCGGCCGCATTTCCTTGCTCACTGGTTGCGATGCTATGTTTGCCTGTTGGAAATTTTTAAGAAATTGTAGTTTGCCTATCGCACTTGTTTATACGAGTTTTCTTTATAGGTCAATCTTTTTGGCTTTAAATACCATCATGCATTGGACGTACCAGGGAAAAGAAATTACCAGCCTACCCGAGGACGTGGTGGGGTTCGTTTACCAGATAACCAACACCACCAACGGCAGGATGTACATTGGCAAGAAACTGGCTAGGTTCAAAAGATCCAGACCACCATTGAAGGGCAGGAAGAACAAGCGTAGGTACAAGGTGGATTCGGACTGGCAAGACTACTATGGAAGCAGTGACGAACTCACAGCAGATGTGTTAAGATTAGGCAAGGAAAAATTCACCAGGGAGATACTGTTCTACTGTTATTCCAAAGCAGAACTTTCTTACATAGAAGCACGAGAACAGTTCGCACGTAAGGTTCTAGAATCAAATGACTACTACAACGGACACATCCGTGTGCGTGTGCATGGCAAAGGTATTATAGCAAAAACAAATAAAAATGAATAAAAAAATAATTGATCACACATATCAAAAGTACGGATATAAAATGTTCGACTGTTCGGTGGAAGAGATAAAAAGATATAATAATAAGTGTTACAATATAAAAACAACACCAATTCCTTCCGAAATATTTTCCTATGTTAAATTTTTGAATGTGGAAGATGCTATCAAAAGAGTTAACAGCGTCTTTATACCAGCAAATCATGGCAATCTACCCAAAACAGAGTGGAGACTTTCTGAGTCAAACAGTCTATTGATCAAAGAGATATGGTTTTATACATACCAAGATCAACAACGTTATCAAAGTGCTGTGGAACGAGCATGGGCTCTGGGAGGACATTTGGATATTAGGGTGGAACAATATTATTATGATTAAACAACAAAATATCATTTTCGATAATGATCTAAGTTTTAAAACTGAGCAAGGAGGTATTGTTGAAAACGATATCGAAAGACTGAATCTGTTCTTTCATGATAACTGTGATACTAATTCCATATGCTTAATTGGAAACAAGTTAGAGTGGAAACCAAAAATATGGACGCAGTTTGAACAAGAAAAAATAAGAAAATTAAAAGAAGTTAATATAATATGTCTTATGGGAGATCTTACTGATTTTTTTGTTTATTTTCAAAAACAATTTAGTAGTGTTAAAGTTAGTTATTATTCTTTTCATTTAGGTTTACAAATAAACTTCATTAAAGATACATTAACAAGGAAAAAAATTACATACAATCAATATACAAGAAAACAAGGTGTATATACTTCCACTGGAACTATGAGATTAAACCGATATATCTTAATTAAAGAAGGCATAGACAAAGGTTATAATTTTTATTATCCAAAAATTCTGTACAACGTCAGTAAAGATTTTGAATATCAGATAAGTCGGTGTCTGGGCTTGTCTACGGAAAAGCCCAAAGAAATCAATGAACGACGTTTATTTCGAAACGATCTAACACCAGATGAACACAATGCAAAACAGATAGAAATGTTATCCAGCTCTTACATAAATGTTGTAGCAACATTTCCAAACACAGATTGGTTAATCGACAAAGATGACGAGAAATATTTTGATACAGTTTTGTCTAAAACAATACCTTTTATGCTGTGTGAGAAAGACAGCAACAAGTCGGGACTGAAACTTTTGGGTTTTTTACCATATGAAGGTTTTGAGTTGCAAAACGACAGCAATGATAATCCTGTGTTGAGGTGGAAGCAACTACTTTCTGACAACGAATATATTTTTAAAGATTTGGAAAAAATAAAGGAATTGCACGATAAAAATCAACGAGTGATAGAACACAATTTTGATAGATTGGTCAACACCGACTGGGAAGCGGAAAGATTGGCACAATATAATAGACTCCCGACATTTATCAAAGACCAGTTAGATACTAATATTTTTTCTTTTATGAAATAAAAAAAAGCCTGCGTATCGCTACACAGGCTTCCTTTTTGAACGTTCAAAAAATTTTAGAATTAGGCGGCTTTTGCCGCGTTCTTAACTTCCTGAATTTCTTTTCTTCTTGTTTTGATCAGTTTAGATAAGTTTGCTAGGGCCTTTCTGGCTCTAGTCGCAGATGCTTTCACACCCTTATCAACGAACTTCCCATTCTCTTCAGAGTAAGTTTGTATCTCTGTCATTATAGCGTCGTGTGTTTCATTTGACATATTAATTGTCCTTCCTTTATTGTCGTACGATAACATTAATTAACGTCATTGTAATTAAAGCACGTAAGAAGTGGTTCTGTCAACAGGAAAAATAGTTTTATTACCAAATTATTTTATTACCAATTGAAAGCAAGTAACTGATTGAATCGTTTTCCCATATGTTAAACAGCATGTAGGAATTTTTCAACAGTCTGTTACTAACTTTGTTTTGGTAATCTTTTACATAGTCAAATGACACAGGCAAATTGTTTTTATTGTGAGCAATTTTGAAAACTTTGTGCATGTTGTCTGCGTTTATCTCAACCCCGTCTATGATTATTTTGGAAACATGGCATTCTGTGGCACCTGTGTTGGTTGTATCTAAAAGGAACTGATCGGGGGCTTCAACCTCAATTGATATCTTTTGCAGATTATAGTCAGCGTGAGACTCTACAAATGGTTGTAGTCCCGATTTACAAAACACCTTTGGATTGGCTTTTTTCCATGGTCCGGAGTGCTGTAAGTACACTTCTACCAGAATTTGTCTACGTGGAAACCACATTGTTTTGCCTTTTCATAAAGTTTGTTGGCGTGGACTTCACGAGCCTCACGACCATTATTGAATTTTTCCAAGTCAACTTCACGTGAAAGTTTTGTTCCATCTAGTATGCCCAACTGAGTCATCTGTACACGTGTTATAACAGACCCTGCGTAATCCTTGTGTGCCTCGAACCACCTTAGAGCATCCGCATGGTCCTCCTCCGTTTCGGTGTGATAAGCGGCTATCATAAGCAGATCAATCACTACGCCGTGTGATTTACACTGTTCAAGATGATCATCGAGATCCTTGTTTGTGAAATTTTTGCCTAATTTTATCCTTGCCTCAGAACTCAAACTTTCCACACCACATACTAATCTTCCATTACTGTCTTTTATATCATTGAAAAGAGAATCTGTGTGCCTTCCTTTTTTCCTGATTATGAAATTTCCATTCCAGTGTATCTGTTTGTTGGGCATCTTGTTTTTGTTGTACTGTGCTATTATTTCAACAAGTTTAGTGAATTCTACAAGATTACCGTTTGAGATACTGCTGGCAAAATCAAAACGATATATGTTGTATTTTTTTATAAGTTCTTGCATCTGTGAGAAAACGTTCTGTGCGGACAGGTACTGGAATTTCTTCCAAAATTCTATTACGTCGCAGAATTCACATTTCTGCACACATCCTCTGCTGTCAACAATAGGAATTCTTTTGTGTTCGTAGTTAAAAAAATCATAGTAGTCATAATTCGGTGTTACAATGGAATGGAATTCAGCATCTTGCTGTGCAGTAATATTAGTGTTAGGTTGTTTTACACCTTCCTCGAAATAGGCGATTAGATTACTATTGACATCGCCAACTATAAAGTGATCTATTAAACCTGCAGACCTAAGGCTTTCAGGGAAACTAATGTTTTTCTTTGTTGACAGCGTGTAGAGTCCAGGTCCGCCAATTATTATTTTGACTTCGGGTGCGACCTTCTTCAACAAGTTGCAGAGCCATACAGTAAACACTTGGCTGTCATTCGTGAAAAGGCTAAGACCTATGTGTGTTGGTTTGTGTTCCAACATTTTCTTTGCATAATGGTACAACATTTCTGACAGTGACCTGTATATTCTTGGATCAATTTTTTGATGATAAAAGAAATCCAGATAAAGTTTCCGATCTGGATCATTTTTAATTTTGTTATAGATTTCTATGTTTAGATCAAGGCCAATGCAATCAACGCCGTGATTGTTGAGCAGAGCACTGAGGTATGCTGGAGAACTGATCGGGGTGTTCCAGTCAATAAAAGGTACGGTGGTAACAACTACTTTTGAGGGCAATGGCATAACTTATAATTATACGATGATATCGACGTCGTTTGCATAATTTGTAAAGCCATTTTCTTTGACAACTTTCAGTACGCTGTTCACCCTGCTTACCAGTTCGTCTTTGTGTGATATCAGGAATATGTTCTTTTTTTGCGTCCTGCTCATGTCTTTCAGCACTGCCATGGAACTTTCAACACCGGATATGTCCATACCTGCGTCCACAAGTTCATCAATGAACAGCAAGTTGATCTGTTGATAAAGGCTCTCCCACACATCTCTGAACGCCCAACTCAGACTCAGAATCAATCTGTTTCTCTCACCTCTACTTAGATTATCAAAATCTAGTTCTCTGCCAAGTTCTTCGATACGCACAGTTAGATCTGATTGGAAAGTCACTGTGTGTGGTAGTTTGACCTTGCCCAGGAAGTATGCCAGTCTCTGATTCAGGTACGTCAAGTTCTGTTCTATGATCCTGGTCCTTATGAATGAATCTTTCGCGGTCAACAGTTTGTACAGGAACTCCTGGTGCCTGTGTAGGTCTTCTAGTTCGTTTGCCTTCTCATAATCGATATCTTGTATCGCGGATTTGGTCATCTCCGCTATCTGTTCTGCGTAGGTATCTTCTTTCTTCTCTGTCTGTTCCAACTGCCTCTTAAGATCCTGTAGAGAACCTTTGTGGTTGTACGCCTCGTCTATGGTATCGTAGTATGTTTCGGGCACCTGTCCGAGATCTCCCACCTCGTCTATGCCTTCCTGTATTTTCGCTAGGGCTGACTTCAGTTTCGTCACGTAGTCTGTGGATTCTGTAAGTTGTACTTTCAGTTTGTCAACGAGATGTGTGTGCTTGTCGTCGTGCAGTTCCTGTTCGCAGGTTGGACATTTCTGTTGTTCAGCGTATTCTAGATCTGTGTTGGTCTTGGAAACAGTGCTTTCAGCCTTGGTTAACGAATCCTCGTGATACGCTTTCTCTTTCTCGAGGCTCCTCAGCATGGTCTGTAGTTCATTCCTCTTCTGCAGTTTCTTGTGCTTCTCTATCTCGATCTCACTGTCCACTTTCTCCAGTTCCGCGATCGCTTCCTTGAAACTCTTTATGTCATCGTCTTTCTGGCTTGCCCAGGCGTTTGACCTTATTTTCAAACTTTCTATGGACTCCTGTATCTTTTCGTTGGAGGCAACTTTAGCGTCTATACGCATCTTCTCTTCAGTCAGCATCTGTTTTGTCGCCTTCTGCTTTTCCTTCAATAGGTCCGCTTTCTGCGATAGTAGTGTTATACCCAACAGTTGTTCTATTATTTCCCTCTGCTCTGCCTGTTTGGTTGACAGGAAAGGTTGTGTGTATGTGTTCAACGCGATGATGTTCTTGAACATGGAGTGGGTCATGCCCATCAGTTTGTTGATCTCCACCTGTGTCTCCCTGTTCTCCCCTTGTGCTTCGTTGTTGTCCGTGTTCTGTTCTATGTCGTTGGCGTAGAATCTGAATATCTGTGGCTTACGTCCTCGCTCGATTGTGTATGTGACTCCGTTCTTTATGAACTTGACGCTTACCAACATACCCTTCTCGTTGGTCTTGTTGACAAGATTGTCTCTCCTGATGTTTGTGAGTGCTTCACCAAAGAACACGTAACTCAATGCATTGATAATTGTGGTCTTACCCGTACCGTTCCTGGCACCTGCGTCATCCCCACCTAGGTCCATGTTCTCACCGATAACAAGAACCAGGCTCTTGTTTGAGAAGTCAATGGCCTGGGCCTGGTTGCCCACACTCATGAAGTTCTTTACCGTGAGTTCTTTAATCGTCAGCAAGTTGTTTCCTCTTCCATTCCTTGTAGCCTTTCAGCCATTCTTCCTGTGTTGGTGGATTTTTGAACATGTCAAATATCTGTGCTTTAGACATGGTCGGTTGTTCAAAATCACCCTTCAACACTTTTATCAATTTCTTTTTACTAATTCGTGACATCTAGATCGTTGTAAATTGCTGTTAAAACATTCTTGTCGTACACTTCCGAGTCCACGCCCTGTAACTGCTTGATGACTATCTGATCAACGCTGTCAAACTTCTGCACTTCGACCAGTGGTTGTTGTGCGTTGTCCACCTGTTCCGGGATCAGTTGTAGTTCCCTCAGTTGATACTTGTCTATGAATGTTTCCCTCACGAAGTTTGCTTCTTCGTATGAAATTTTTATGTCCAGCGTGACCCTCACATACATCTTGGGTTTCAGGTACTTGTCTGGATCTTCTAGCAGTTCCGACACTTTTATTGTGATGTACCTTGGCATTTCTGGCCAGTTGATGAACTTGGGTTCTCCGCCGTATTCCAGTATCATCATGCCACGATCGTCGTCCCAGGCGTCCGCGTAGTTGTGTGGGAAGGCGTTGCCCATGTACGTGACGTTCTTCATGTACTGTCTCTTGTGGAAGTGTCCTGAGAACACCTTGCCGCAACCTGCGAAATGGTCCGTCTGTATTCCACCCACGTCTGGCATCTCCACCATGGCGTTCATCTTGAAGTACGGTAGTTCAAAGTGTCCGAACACGTACTTCTGTTTCATCTTTTCGATCTTCTTCCATTCGTCCTGTACCACCCAAGGGATGATTGCCACGTCATCTTCCACTAACCATTCATTCACTATGTGTATGTTTGGAATGTTACGTATGTACTCCATTGAGTTGATTTCTCTCTTGTCCCTGTAGTACAAGTCGTGATTGCCCATGATCACGTACACTTTCTCAAACGCCGCACCCAGTCTCTCCATATTTGACACTGTGTAGTTCATGGTGCTGACATTTGTGGCTGATCTGTGATGGTGCCAGTCGCCCAGGAATACGCAGGTCTCACATCCGTGCAGTTTTGCCTGTTCAATGAACCATTTGACGAACTCCTCACAGTCATCGTTGTGTACACGACTGTTGCCTTTGAGGCCAAAATGTATGTCCGTGAAACAGGCTACCTTTTTAAAGAATGCCATTGATTACCACTTCTTCTTAACTGTTGGTTTGTGATTGGTCATGTCGATCTTGTTCTTGAATTGCACGTCGTCAAAATCATCAGAGTCCAGTTTGCCTTTTTTCTTGAGTGTCTTGTTCAACTTCTTCAATGTGGTCTTGTTGACCTCATGCACGTCACCATGTGCGGTCTTCATTCTCTTCTGGTATGACGGCCCTGCAGTCTCGTTCTCGTTCTGTCTCGTGAAACTGGGCATCATGCCGTTGAACTCCAACAGATCATCCCTGATCGCTTGATTTTTCTTTTCGATGTTCAGTATCCTCGTGAAACTGTTTGTGATTGCCGCCGTGTAATATGCGAATGGATTGTCTGACTTTGATTCATCAAACTGTAGTCCGATCTGACTCAACTGCATCAACGCCTGTGATTGCATCTCGTCATTGTAGGTGTACCCCCTCCAGTTGGCCCTGGTACCATATCTCTCACACAACTTCATGTACATCATGGCCAGGGTGTTGGTCATCTTGCCGTGATCAACGGAGAAGTGTCCGTTGCTCATTCCACCCACCCAGTGTGATTTGCCCACGCACACCAGTTTGCCTTTTTTGTCAAACTTGTAGTGTTGGAACGGGGGGAAGTTCACCTTGCTGTGATGGTCCGCCGTGGTCTTGGGATTTCGTTTCCTCTCGTCGTCCATGGGCACGTGGTCAAACATCATGACCCTGAACACCAGATCCGTCTTGTCTATCTTCCTTGGACTCACAGTGTAGTCCGCTAGTTTTATCTTCTTGAGTCCGGCCGCCTTGGCCTCTTCCCACGCTTCCTGTGTCAGTCGCTTGGCCTTGGCCTTACGTGCCTGTGCCACCGCACTGGCGTTGACCTTCTTTAGGTTGGGCACTATTAAGTCATACTGTGCGTCCTCGGGCGTCACGTACGAGCAGTAGGTGTTCTTGCTGGCGTGTATCTGTGCCAGCAGATCTCGGTTGTTTAGGTACTTGACTCTCTTCATAATTCCTTTACTTTATATTGTTGAGATTGACCACAAACAGGTCTGTTGAATCGTGCCGTATGGTGAATTAAGTGCGCCTAAAATAATGCCTATAAATATAGTTAAAGTATACGAAATTTTACAAAGGAAAGCAACCATATAATGGCATTCGGAGACATAGGCAAGATAGTCAAGAACGTGGGAGGGGGCATATTCAACAGGACCCTGGGCAGGCTCACGGGTGCTGGTATTTCCACGGATTCCAGGATCGTCAACGCCAGGGCCAAATGGTCCGGACGTTCGGACAAGACCGACTGGCGTGTGAGACTACAGATACCAAACGGCGCAGACGCGGTCTACGACTCCATACTGGCCAACAACGAATTAATGGCGCCATTGGTGCCTTCACGTGGCATATTCTGGCCATTGACACCAGCGGTGGTGATACAGCATTCGGCCAACTACAATCCATTATCGCAGACACACAGCAACTACCCATTCCAGGCTTACCAGAACTCACAGGTGGACTCCATGAACATAATCGGAGAGTTCCCCGTGCAGAATTCAGATGACGCCAAGCACTGGGTGGCGACCGTGAACTTCCTGAGGACCATAACCAAGATGTACTTCGGCAAGGAACAGGCATTGAAAGGCAATCCACCACCGATCATGCACATGTCAGGTTACGGTGACCACATGTTCCAGAAAGTGCCGGTGATAGTGAACACGTTCAACGTGGAGCTCAGACCGGGCATAGACTACATTTCAACAAAACAATCAGAAGTTTATAGATCTAATGTACAGGATTTTGACCTTGACTCTGCAGATCAAACCTGGGCACCCACACTGTCAAACATTTCAGTGTTAGTAACACCGGTGTACAGCAGGGAGTCCATCAAGAATTTCTCACTGTCAGAATTCGCACGTGGCCAGTTGAACGGTAAAGGCACAGACGAGATAGGATTCATCTAATGGCCAAGTATTCTTCCACATCGCCGTATTTCGCCACACCGCAGAACGAAGTCAACCTAGAGACGTTCGTACCGAGGCCTATAACGGCGGAGGATGATGACCAGAGTTACACCATAGAGAGGACATACGCATACAGGCCAGACCTGTTGGCCTATGACCTGTACGGCACACCCCGATTATGGTGGGTGTTCGCACAACGTAATCCAGACCAGATAGAGGACCCCATATACGATTTCAGACCGGGAGTGACCATACAGTTGCCAAAACAGGCCAACGTCAATGCAGACCTAGGAATATAAAATGGCATCCAGCAATAAGGAAATCAATCCATTACACAATGTCGCGACGTACAACACCATCTTCACGCTGAGCGGACTGAGGGAAACAGAGATAAGGGATCATAGTTTCCTCACCAACTCGCCCCATGACATCATAGCACGTACCGGCGGGATCGGAAACGCCAACGTCAGCAGTGGTGGGGATCCATTTGCCGGCACAGGTGGTACCAATGCAGACGACAAGATAGTCAGGGACGCCTACAAGGACTTTACAGGCAAGTACCAGGACAGCATCAGTATACTGAAGAGAAGCCATGACATGTTCATAGAGAACGTGAACATAACATCCACGGTAGGACCCAACAACGAGAGAAATCTCGCCAACTTCACCAAGATGGAGTTTGAAATACACGAACCATTCGGCATCACGCTGATAGAAAAGATCAGGGCCGCCACGGCACTGAACGGGTTCCAGGATTACCAGGACGCACCCCTGCTGTTGACCATAGACTTCAAAGGGTTCGACGAACACGGGAGACCACTCGCTTTCAACATCAAAGATGCCGGTGGACTTCGCAGGAGGATACCTATCTTGATAGCCCGTGTGGATTTTGACGTCAACGAGGGAGGTGCCAAGTACAACGTGGTGGCCGTGCCATACACGGACATAGCGTTCGATGACAGGTTCAAGTTCCCTAGGACAGATCTACCGGTCGCGACCAATAACGCCCTAGCATGGACGCTCAAGGTACAGGAACAGTTAGACACACAGATGCAACAAGAGATCGATGAGAAGAAACGAGAATTCAAGGACGAATACGTTTTCAAGATAGATCCAGAGGTGATCAAGAACGGAGGGGTGTATCAGTCCGAAGCAGATTCCATAAACACTACCTCCCAGGTGGAGGATTATGCCGCCGGTCCTTTTTCGTATTTCGCCAACAGCGATGCCAAGCAGTTCAAGAGCTATGCCAAGGCCACCAGTTTCACCAGCCTCACGAAATTCTTCGAGGACGCGGTTAGGCAGTCCTTTGGATACATCAGCCTGGTACAAAACTTCTGGGAAGGTTACCTGCAGAGCCTGGGTTACACAGTGTCGGCCGAGACCCCCGATTCCATAAAGCAGGTTCTACGTAGCAAGGAATTCGCCAACAAGATAGCCTCTGATCCGTACATACCATGGTTCAAGATCAAGTCCACGGTGCAGACCGACACCACGAGGTTTGACAACATCACCAAGATGCATCCAAAGAAAATCATCTATCGAGCCGTTCCCTACAGGATACACGTGCTGAAACTGATGGGGGCCGGCATGAGCGTGAAGGCGGACTGGAGCAAGTACGTGAGAAAAGAATACAATTACCTCTACACCGGTGACAACCTAGATGTCCAAGGTTTGAGGATCAACTACAAGACAGCCTATTACATGCGTAATGTGAGGGAGGCCAAGAGCACCACGGAGACCGGTGTGCTACAGGACATCAAACAGACCATACTAGAGGCATTCGGACAGGAGAAGGATCCCGAGCCCACACTGCCTTTGCGACAGTACCCTTCTATACTCAAGGGCAGGAGCACCACGGAGACAACTAATCTCGAGAACCTCAAATCCCAGGAGTTCTATGATTACCTCACAAACCCTGAAGCGGACATGATGAAGATCGAGTTGGACATACTGGGCGATCCCGCCTACATCTGCCAGGACGTTTACATGCCGGTCACAGATGCGCAGGATGACAAGATCTTTGGTAACAAGGGAGAAGTTTTTGATCAGCAGAATCACAGTTTCAACGCAGACCAGTTCATGCCATGCATTAACCTAAGATACAGGTTACCAGATGACATAGATGAAAGGCAAGGCACAATGTTCAGTGGCAAGAAACTGTTCAGGGACGAGAATCTATTTTTCAGCGGGGTGTACCAGGTGGTCAAGATAGACAGCAGGATGGACCAAGGGCAGTTCCTACAAACACTCACATGCGTGAGACTGAACAACCAATCAGGAGAAGCCTTGCCAATAGATCTTGTTAATTCTGCTCGAAGAGGAACGGACCTCCTATCTGAGGAAGCAGGCACAAACGCCATCAACGGCACCAGGACAAGACAAAAAATACAAGAGAATATCAAGACCAAGGCAACCACAGAAATCAACAAGGTAATTAAAAAAACAAATCTTAGGGGAATGAACAGGTAATGGCATATTTTGATTCTAGGGGATTCACGGATTCACAGGACAACCAGAAGGATTTCAATGAGAAGTACATTGATAGTGATCCGGGCCCATACATTGCCACGGTCAAGACCACAGCGGACCCATTGCGCATGGGTAGGTTGGGAGTGAATATTACAGCACTTACTAATACCCTCAATCCAAAACCAAATCAGATCACTTGGTGCCAGTACCTGTCGCCCTTCTATGGTGTGAAGAGCCTGGGTGCGACATCAAACACAGACCCCTACAGTTTCAAGGACACACAACAATCATACGGAATGTGGGCGGTGCCACCCGACATAGACACCACAGTGTTGGTGATCTTCGCCAAGGGTGACAACCTGGCGAACTCGGCATTTTGGATGGGTTGTGTACAGGACCCCATGACGAACCAGATGGTACCGGGAAATGGTGCCACAGATAAAACACGAGTGGCCGCGGACGGTACGGATTTCTCACAGAACAAGCAACAAATTTACGGAACAGACGTATTACCGGCCGGTGAGAAAAATCGTAAATTATTTGACGCAGGTGAAACTGTCTCTAGTGCCAGCAAATGGAATTATCCCATCAACGATATCTTAGCAAATCAGATGACTTCCCAAGGACTGATACAGGATCAGGTCAGGGGAACCACATCATCGTCAGCACGTAGGGAATCTCCCAGCCAAGTTTTTGGATGGAACACACCGGGCAGAATCAGAGCAGACAGTAGGACAAAAAATATAGGACTAGACGGTGCACCGGTGAGGGTAGACAGGGAGACCGGACACAGTTTCGTGATGGATGATGGTGCTGAAGATGGCACGAACCAACTCACAAGATTACGTACAGCCTCCGGACACCAACTCCTGATGCACGATACAGAGGGAGTGGTCTATCTAGCCAACGGTTCAGGCAAAGCATGGATAGAGATGGACAAGAATGGAAAGATCAGCATATATTCCGACAAGGGCATAGACATACGGGCAGAGGGAGATTTCAATCTACACGCAGATGATAATATTAACTTCCATGCAGGAAAAAAAATTAAATTTACCGCTGAAGAGAATGTAGTGCTAAACGCTGAGAAATATGTGTACGTGATGGGAGAGTCTGGAATATTGAACGCATCTCAGAAAGGCAGTGTTAGACATTTTGCCAGGGACGGCATTACTTCCCACAGCAAAGGCATACAGTTCCATAGTGCGGACGGGAGGATTGATTTAGCGAGTGGCAGTCAAGTTCATTTGAACTCTGTTGGTCCAAGAGCTGTTATGGGACCTGGTTGGTTGAAGCCAACAAGCGTCAAAGTAGGAATAAAGGAAACAAAAAAACAAGATGTGATCGCACAACAACCTATGGTAAATGGCAAAGTCAACTACGAGAAAGTAAAAGTTAAAACCACTGTCGAAGGCTTTGTGACACACGAGCCTTACACAAGACCAGCGGGCGGCAGAGACAAGGACGATAGAGCATAGAGTAAATAAAGCATATGGCATACGGAGATTCAGGATCAGGAGACCTATCAAACAAAACGGTGACCTTCAAGGGTTTCAGTTCACGTGCGGACAAACAGAACTTCAAACTGTATGACTTCGAGGTGGCCAAGCAGGACCTGATCAACAGGTTATCGGTGCGTAAGGGGGAGAGGGTCGAGAACCCGGAGTT
>Ga0181599_1001597_pt1 | contig 21738 bp, 17 predicted proteins | sample 041ome_3_FD_148658 | JGI IMG/M metagenome (GOLD analysis project Ga0181599, IMG submission 148658) | Coastal salt marsh microbial communities from the Groves Creek Marsh, Skidaway Island, Georgia - 041405US metaG (spades assembly) | ecosystem: Environmental > Aquatic > Marine > Intertidal zone >...
GTCGCGCGCGCCGTCGCGCGTCGCCGTCGCGTCGCGCGTCGCGCGCGCTTCGCCGTTCGCGTCGCGTCGTCCATCGCCGTCGCCGTCGCCGTCGTCGTCGTCGTCGTCGTCGTCGCGATTCGCGTCATCGCGGACGATGCATAAAACAATACGCGCACTGTTTGCGCATACGAATGTAGACACCGAATGTCCGAATACACACCTTTCGCATAATAACCACACGAACACCCATGTTTGCAAACACAGCCGACGCCGCGTCGGATTCGCCAACCGCCGGCGGCGGCGCGCGATCGCACACGACGCCGCGCCGCGCGGACGCGCGCGATGTCGCGCGTCGCGCTCGAGACGCGCCGATGCGTCGCGCGACGCCCGTCCGCGGCGACGCTCGGACGCGCGACGCGACGACCGCGCGCGACGACGCGACGACGGACGACGCGCGGTTGCCCTCGCGAGGACGCGCGAGGACGCGCGACGCGCGCGCGAGCGACGACGCGGGACGCGCGCGCGAGCGACGACGACGAGGGATGCGAGGGCGACGCGCGCGACGACGTCGGGATGGGCGCGGCGCGGATGCGCGCGGAGATCGGGCGCGAGGAGGATGAGGAGGGCGACGCGGAGGCGCTGCTGCGAGAGATTTTCGAAGACGCGGGCGTCGACGCGAGGTGGATCGCGCTGGAGGACGACGAGGACGTGGAGATATCGGGAATAGCGAACGATGTGAACGCGCTGTTGAGCGGGGATCTGTTCGTGTGCGGGTCGGCGCGAGAGGGAGGGGCGATGGAGGACGCGGCGAGGGAAGCCGTGGCGGCGGGCGCGGTGGCGGTGGTTTCGGAACGCGCGATCGAGGGGTTGGCGGATGTCCCGATCGCCGTGGTCGAGGACGTGGACGAGGCGTTGGCGGATATCGCGAGAGTGTTTTACGGCGATCCGTCCAAGGCGCTGACGGCGATCGCGCTGACGGGGAGCGTGGGGAAGACGACGACGTCGTACCTCGTGAAAGCCGTCTTCGAGGAGGCGGATATTCGCATGGGGCTCGTCGGGTCGAATGGGAATTACGTCGGCGATGAACTCAAGCTCACGGCGCAGGGTGGGGTGTGGGAGAGCGATGAAGAAGACACCACGCGCGGTCGCACGAGCACGGCGCCGGGGTGGTTGGCACCGTATCGAGGCAAGTACGAATTCGAAGAGCGCGGTTCGGACGCGCTTCAGTTTCAGCAACTCACCGCGGGCATCGCCGATAACGGCGCGCAGGCGGCGGTGATGGAGGTGAGCGCGGAACAAGTGCGGCGAAAGGCGACGCGTGGGATGAACTTTGACATCGTCGCACTGACGTCACCGCTCGAAGGCCCGGACGCGATGAGCGATCGGCGTAAGGATTATCGAGGGTTGGACGCTGAGTACTCGTCGCACGTCGCCGAGGTCTTCAAAGCGCTCGAAGACGCCGAGACGCAGCGAGCGGTGATCAACGTGGATGCGATTGATGACAACGATAAGACCCCTTATCACGAGTTATGCAAAGAACACGCCAAGGGCGTTCCTCAGTTGACGTATTCTGTGGATCCCGAAAACCCGAACGGGGCGGACGTTTACCCCGCGCGCGTCGACTATTCCCTCTTCGAGACGGCGGTGTCGCTGAGCACGCCCGCTGGCAACGTCGAGGTCGTCGTCGGTCTCGTGGGTGAGCATATGGTCAACGCGATCTGTTGCGCTACCGCGATAGGTCTCGCGGCGGAAATTCCCCTCGACGTCATCGCCGCCGGATTGGAGGCGACGGAGTCGATTCCAGGGCGCATGGAGCTCGTGGACGCGGGTCAAGATTTTTCGGTGTTGGTGGATAGCGCGAACACTCCCGAAGCGATCAGAAGTGTGATTGATAGCGTCAAAGCGACGAATTGTAGGCGAGTCATCACCGTCATCGGTTGTGAGGGCGAAATGGCGGAGAGCGAACGAGGGCAGCGCGCCGTCATCGGTAAGACGGCGCACGACCATTCGGACGTCGTCTTCGTCACGAACGATTCCCCCAAGGCTGAGGACCCGTACAAAATCCTTGAAGACATCTGCGCTGGATTTAGAGACGAAATTTATTCCAAGCCCGGCATGGAGGACGAGGCGCTGTTCCCATTCTTGAAGGACATGTACGAGGTGCACGAAAACGCCCAATACGAGTGCATGCGGCTTCAAAACTTAGTTCGTAGATACGTCATGGTGGACCGGTACCACGCCATTCGCGCCGCCATCGGTATGGCGGAGCGCGATGACGTGGTGCTCATCCTAGGTCGCGGCGCGAAGGATTACTTTGTCGTCGGTCGCGAGAAGCATTGGTTCGACGACGTCGTCGAGGCTCGAGACGCGCTTCAGAAAATCGGCGCCATTCAGGACAGCGGCGTCGACACCCACAACCTTCCGTGGATGTCCCTCGCCGCTCGAGCCACCAATCCGGGCGCGGGTAACTTACTCGGATAACCGCGCCGACGCGCCGTCGCGCCGTCGCGCCGTCGCGCCGTCGCGCCGTCGCGCCGTCGCGCGCGCGCGCGCGCGTCTCGACGTCTCGACATCTGTATCACACGACGCGACGCCGCTAGCTTGTCACCGACATCGCGCACCCTCACCGTCTACTCGTCCTCCGCGAACAGCTCGTTCGCCTTTCGCATCACCGCCGCGACGTTTTCCCTGATGCACGCGCGCTCCTCCGCCAGTTTCGTCACCCGTCGTTCCATCGCGTCGCGCAGCTTTGCCCCGCTCGCGCGCGCGCGTCGCGCGTCCTCGCCCGCGCGCGCGCACGCGTCCGCCATCTCGCGCGTCGCGCGTTCGCACGCGTCCGCGAGCGCCGCGCGCGTCGCTCGCTCGCTCGCGTCGTCGTCGTCGTCGCGCATCGCGTCGCCGTGTCGCGTCTCGGACGTCTCGGACGTCGCGACACTTGGCGACGCCGACGCCGCGCGCGTCCCGCGACGACGACGACGACGACGCGATGCGCGACGACGCGACGGCGACGCGGTCGACGACGGCGACGACGGGACGCGCGTGCGCGCGCGCGCGCGACCTCGCGGACGCCGCGCGAAAGGGGTGCCGAGAATGCTACGCGCGTCTGCATCGCGACGAGTACGGATCGCCGCCGTGGAGGCGCGACGACGACGCGATGCGCGACGACGACGAGGAGACGTACCTGGGATACAGTCTGCGCGGCGTGCGAGAGGCGCTGCAGACGCTGCTGGACGCGACGACGATGAAGGACGTCGAGAGGGAACGCGACGACGACGACGCGAAGGCGCGCGCGTCGATCGAGCGCGAGACGCGGCGATCGTTCGCGCTTTGGATTCTTGAGTTCATGACCGAGCGAGAGTACGAGTGGAAACACATAAGCGCGCGAGATTTTCCGAGTCTTGAAGATGGGTTCCGCGTGCTGCGGGAGATTCGACATTTGATTTTCGAAATCGGCGACGTCGAGATTCTGCGGGCGGCGGCGAACGTCCGAGAGAGCCATCCCGGGACGGGCGCGCCTCTGGGGGACGGTTTGAGAAATCTGGACATGTTCGATCACGCAAACTTTCTGATTGCATATTTCCATGTTCCCGTTGAGATCTATCGATTCTATCACGAAGAAATGCCATCGTTGGTGCCAGATTTGGAAGATCGGAAAAAATGCAACGTCTTAGCGACGCAAGGCGGATTGTATCGGAAAAACATGAGCGAATGGCGGCGCGTTGTCGATTATCTTCTCGCGTCAGGTTACGAGTGGCCCGTGGAAACGATGGCGAAACTTGTTCATTGGCACAGAAAGTTTGACGACACCGAGAAGAAGGCGCTCGAAGATTACAAAGCGGCCGGGTGCCCGTATCATCCCCACGTAGTTCGCGAGGCGGCAAAGCAAGGAAGTCTGGATGCTCTCAAGTGGCTGCGTGAGAAAAATGCGCCTTTCGACAAGTACGCGGTGAGCTGGGCGGCGAATTCCGGGCAAGTGGAGACGCTTAAGTATCTTGTGCAAGAAATCAAGGTCAAACCGGATCCGATGATGTGCGCGCGAGCGGCCGAGGCGGGCGAGTTGACCGCTTTGCAGACATTGCACGAAGCCGGCGTTCCGTGGGATAAGCGATGTATAATCGCCGCGGCGAAGGAGAAGAAATCCAAGAAGAAGCGCAAGCGCGAGGAATGGAGTTCGTGGAATAAGCTCGGTCGCATTCGATGTCTGCAATTCGCGCTCGCCTACGGCTGTCCGGGCGCCGAAGACGCGCTCGCCCTCTCCGACCAAATCTCGGAGAACACCCGCATCTACCTTCGCCAAGTCGTCCGATGCCCCGGCATCAACCACTGGTTCTTCCGAATCAGCCGCATCCTCGGCAAAACGGTGCAAACCAAGATGCCCGCCGCGGAGCGAACCGTCCTCGAAGTCTGCACCAACGAGCTCCGACTTCGACAACTGAATTTCGAGAGCGACGCCTTCGCCGGCATCGTTTAGATCGACGCGCGCGCGAGCGACGCCACACGATACATTCTTCACCGCGATCCACGACCCTGTGACCCTATCGCGACGCCGATTCCAAAAATCCAATCGCTTCGCGACGACGTCGCCTTCGCCGCTCGCCTTCGCCGCCCTCTCGTCCACCCTCTTCGCCCGCAGACGCCCGCGCGCGCGCATCATGCTCGCCAGGCGCGCCCGAAACGTCCGCGCCCTCGCGCACCGCGCGCTGTTCGCGCGCGCGAACGCCTCCGCGGCGTCCGCGGCCGACGCGGCGCCGATCTGGACCGGCGACGACGACGATCGGGCGTCGGACGCGACGAACGTTTGGACGCGTCACGGCGCGCCGGAGGCGCGATCGTTCGCGCATCGCGGGATATTGGCCGGCGATGACACCAAGGTGAGCGCTCAGCGCGCGCGCGGCGCGGAGGTGGACGAACGAGGCGAGAGGAGGGCGCGCGGAGGCGAGAAGAGGGCGATCCGCGGGGGGTTTCGAGGACGCGCGAGGCGGGGACGGCGCGAGGCGACGACGCGAGAGAGAGAGCGCGGCGAGGAGAGGAGAGAGGGATGGTGACTGACGATGGAGGCGTGAATGAATTTGTAGGTGACCACGCTCGCGAACGGGCTTCGCGTGGCGACGGAGGCGGTTCCGTACGCGGAGACGGCGACGGTGGGCGTCTGGATCGACGCCGGGTCTCGATACGAGGACGCGCAGACGAACGGAACGGCGCACTTCCTGGAGCACATGGCGTTTAAGGGGACGAAGACGCGATCTGCATCGGGATTGGAAGAAGAGATCGAGAACATGGGTGGTCACTTGAACGCGTACACGAGCCGAGAGCAGACGACGTATTACGCCAAGGTTTTCAAAAAGGACGTCGGCGCGGCGGTGGACATTTTGAGCGACATCTTGCAAAACTCTGCGTTGGAGAACGCGCAAATCGAGCGTGAGCGCGGCGTGATTCTTCGTGAGATGGAAGAAGTTGAAAAGGACATCGAAGAAGTGCTCTTCGACCACTTGCATGCGACGGCTTTTCAGCAAACGTCCCTCGGGACGACGATTCTCGGATCGGACAAGTGCGTGCGCTCGGTGACGCAAGAAGACTTGCAAACGTACATCAAGACCCACTACACCGCCCCGCGCATGGTCGTTGTTGGCACCGGTGCGGTTGATCACGATGAGCTCGTCAAGCTCGCCGAAAAGGCTTTCGCCAGCCTCCCGACGGAGGGTGCGAGCACCAACGCGCTCGTCGCCAAGAACCCGGGACACTTCACCGGTAGCGAGGTGCGCATCCGCGATGACGACATGACCACGGTGAACTTCGCCGTGGCGTTCAAGGGCGCGTCTTGGACGTCTCCCGATGCCGTCCCGCTCATGGTCATGCAAGCCATGCTCGGGAGCTGGGATAAGCAAGCCATCGGCGCGGATGACATGATGTCCCCGCTCGCGCAAGCGTTCTCCGCCAACAAGCTCGGTAACTCGTTCATGGCGTTCAACACCAACTACGCCGACACCGGTTTGTTCGGTGTGCACGTTTCGAGCGATAACATCGACGGTCTCGACGATACCGCGTTCGCGGTGATGAGAGAGTTCCAAAACCTCATCTATTGCCCGGAGGAGAATGACTTGTTGCGCGCCAAGGAAGCGCTCAAGTCGTCCTTGTTGTTGCACTCTGAATCCGGCACCAGCGCGGTGGCGGAAGAAGTTGGTCGTCAACTTTTGACGTACGGCAAACGCATGTCGCGCGCCGAATTGTTCGCGCGCATCGACGACGTCAACATCGAAACCGTCAAGTCTGTCGCGTGGAAGTACATTCGCGACCAAGAACTCGCGATCGCCGCCATCGGCCCGACTCAGTTCTTGCCCGACTACCTGTGGTTCCGCACGTCCACCTACAACAACTTCTATTAGCTTTAAAGCGACTTTTTAATCGACGTCAAACACATGTATAGCTACTCGGCGACCCACCGCGTATTTTCTTTTCGCTACGAATATGATTACAACTAGGGCGAACTACGTCGTCAGTGATGGTCATCGTCGTCGTGTTCAAAGTGCGGTGCGTGACCGTAAATCAACGTGTCACCGTCGTGATAAAATCTATAGAACACCCAAAACCACATCACCGCGCCGAATCCGGTGCCCAACGCCTTGTGCGCGAAGGACGCGTCGTGCAGCGTCACGCCCTCGTGCGTCACCCCGCCACCTTCGCTCGCTGCGCGTCGTAAAACCAACGAGTGCGATGTCAGTCGATGGATGCTGGTGTCATGCGTGTTTCGCGCGCTTTCGCTCGATACGCGCGCGCGTGGATGCGACGCGACGTTGGAGCGCGCGCGCGCGTCGAACGATCACGAGCGCGACGACGACGCGTCTGTTGACGCACCGAAACCGCGCGACGCCCCTGAGGCGGGGCGCATCGGTTGAGCTAATCGTAATCTCGCGCCGAGACGCAACAGAGCACCGCGCGCGGCGGACATCGTGCGCGGAAGACGGTCGTTGGGCGACGCGTTGTGAGGTTTAGCGCGCCGGCGCAAAGACGTCGAGGCGAAGACGTCGAGGCGAGAACGCTGGCGGGCACGCGCCGTCGTAGAGGACAACATAAAGCTACGTACGAATCGGTAGGTTTGAATTACACCGCGCTGGCGGCGAGCATGGCGCGCGCCTCTTTGAAAATCAAACGCGTCAAGAGCAAACCGGCGCACAAATCTGCGACGTAGAGCATGTAAAACACGTGATTCCAATCGTCCGAAAAAGATGTAATGAAGCCGGTGAGCATGGGACCGATGGCGGCACCGATAGATCCCGTACCGTCGATGATCGCGGTCACGGTCGCGAGCGCTCGGGAGTTACCCTTTAAGCTTTCGTGCGTACCCAAATCCGCGCTCACCGCGGTGGTGATGAGGGCGTACGGGCCATTGACGAGCATACCGCTGAGAGCCATGAGACCGAGGTTCATGGACATCGATCGTGACCCGAACTCGCGATACATGTACAGCACGGGGATGGATAAGTACACGAAACCGGCCGCAGTCATCGATCGCGCGTTGTACTTGTCGCTGACGTATCCGGCTAAAATCCCGCCCAAAATCCCGCCGAGATCAAAGACGATGCTCAATTCACCCGCCTTCGCCGCGCTCAGATAATTCCCCGCGATTTCAGTGCGTTCGATGTAAAACGGCAGCCAGTACAAGAACGTGTACGCGACAAGCTTGGTGAAGAATAGGCAGAGCGAAAACGTAATCACGCCGGGAATTTTGAGCGCCGCGACGAAACCCACCGCTTTTTCGCGCTCCGTGCCTCGCGAGGAGCCACCTTCGATCAACCTGCGCCGCGCCATGGACTCTTCATCGAACTCATCCAACGCAGTCGCCGAAGACGACGACGTCGGGGCGTTCGCCGGGGGCAGCCCGATGTCTTCCGGAGCGACGACGAGAAAGTTCCAAACCAACATCCCCGTCACCATCATCAACACCCCAGGAATGATAAAACTCATCCCCCAGTTCGAATTCCGAAGCGCAGAAGCGGCCAAAATGCTCCCGAGCATGTTCCCCACCGACGTGTGCGCGTTCCACACGCCCATGATCAACCCTCTCTTACCCTTACCGAACCAGTTCCCCATGACGCTCACCACCGACGGCCATCCCGTCGATTGCATCACTCCCGCCACCATTTGCACCGCGACGTAATACCAAACGCTGTGCACGTTCCAATAATACCCCATCCCGAACATCGACACCCAAAACCCACTCATCAGCATCCCAAACGTCAAAAACTTTCTCAAATCCATCCTATCGCCGATGTGTCCGCTGAAAAACATCCCCACGCTGTAGCTCGCCAAAAACGCGAAATCGCACGTCCCGATCACCGTCGTCCCGTCCTCGCCGTCGAACGGCGCCCATCCCCGCGCGCCCATCTTCACGCTCTCCTCGTCCGGGTGCAACACGCTCTTCACGATGCTCGGCGGCTTTCTCGACGCGTGATACATCGCGTACGCCGCGAACGTCACCGCCAGCACCAAGCTCCGATGTTGGCTCGCCGTCAGCGGTCGTCGCCGTCTGTTCAGATACGCCCGGATCCCCGGCGCGACGCGCTTCGCGTTCGCCGCCGAATCCATCCCGCGTCGTCGATTTAAATCTCCAATCGCGCGCGCCTCCTCGTCGCTCTCCTCGTCGCTCGTCGCCGTCGCGCCGTCGCGCGCGTCGTCGCTCGAGTCCGAGCTCGCGCCGTCGCGCGCGCGCGCGTCGTCGCGCGCCGTCGCCGCCGTCGTCGTCGTCGTCGTCGCGTCGCGATCTCTCGTCGCGCACACGTCGACGCGCCGCCCGGCGCCGCGCGCGCGCCATGGCGCCGCGCGCGCGGCGCATCGACGCGCCGCGCGTCGCCCGCGCGGACGCGCGCGCGACGTCGACGCTCGGCGACGCGTGCGCGTCGTGCGACGCGTGCGCGTGCGACGACTGCGGCGGATTCATCGTCGACGGTGGACCGGCGTACGGGCCGAAGCGCGCGCTCGGGGCGCACTTCAGATCGGGCGCGCGCGAGTGGTTCGACACGAGCGGGATGTGCGGGTGCGAGCGACACGCGCGCGAGGCGTGCGAGACGTGCGAGACGACGCTGCGGCTCGACGGGTTCGCGGGGGGCGGGGATCACGCCGAGTATAACGAGTTCGTGCGACAGTATTTGCGCGCGGTGCGTCTGCACTGCGACGCGAAGCGCGAGTGTCGCGAGGGCGCGCGCGACGCGTACCATCCGAGCGCGCGACGCGGGACGGCGGTGGAGTGGGCGAGGGACGGCGCTCTTTTGGGCGCGCTCGTCGTGGCGGCGATTCACTTGAGCCTCAAGCGCGCGAAATCGACGCGCGGTTCCGACGCGGAGTCGTCGAGGGTGCTGCAGATGTACGTCGCTTTACTCTGGCGTCGGCCGTTCCCCGAGACGGCGGATCTGATGGACGTCGTCGCGAGCGCGGTCCGGAGCGCCGACGCCGACGCCCGAGCGAAGATTTTTGACGCCCTCGACAAGCCGCGATCGAACGACTTGGTGGACTTTGAGGACGCCATTGAGACGCTGATGAGAGGGATGCACGAAAAAAAAATTCTGGGCGTCCGCGACGACTTCATAGCCGCCTTGACCGCGTTGAAGGCCGCGTTGAGCAGAAATCTGCGGTAGCGCCGACGCGCGCGCCGTCGTCGCGCGCGCGCTCTCGCGCGGCGTTCGTCATTCTCACCACTCGCGCTCAGTCTCCGTCGCTCTCACTAGTCTCGCGTAGTTTCCGTTAGTCTCACTAGTCTCACTAGTCTCGTTTGTAGTCTCGCCGTTTGCGCTCGCGTCGACGCCGCACACGATGGCGCCGCGAACTACATCGACATTCTCTTTGATCGTGCCGACAGCGAGGTTATCGCATTCGATGAAGTGCACCGCTTGGCCTCGACGTACCTCGAGGTGTACGACGCGGTCTATACTCCGGATTTAGCCATTAAGTTCCCCTCCAAGATGACTAAGGCGCTCGGCGCGTTGGCTAAAGCGCTCTTGCACTAGAAAGGCTTGGTTTTCAATTAGAGCCCCTGATTCTTGTAGTTGTATCGCCAACGGTCGCCGCCATCGCGGCCGCGATCGTGCGTAGAGATTTATTTCTATCACCGCAATCCGGTGCCGAAACCGAATTCGTCGCGATTCGAATTTCACTTTTCCTTGTCTCGCGCGGCGTCTCCGCGCGCCCTACTGGTTAACCTGAAGCCGAGGGTCCCAGCATCAGCAAACTCGCGCCGCAGTCTCGCGCGCCCGGCGCCCGTACGACCGTGTCGCGCATCACGCGCGCCCAGTAACGCATCCACACTCGCGGAGACACACCGAGAACGATGCACGCCGCCGCACACGCGCGCACGAGCGCTTTCGCCGGCGCAATCCTTGTCCCGAAGCGCGCCGCTGTTCGATCGCGAAACGCGCGCGCCGCGCCCGTGCGCGCGGCGACGACGGAAGAGCGACAAGAGCTGTGCAAAGCGGAAATCCCCCCGCACTTGCCGCGAGCGGATTTCGTGAAACAAATGTATCGATGGGCGACGAGCGAGTTCGCGGAGTCCGGGCTATCGCGCTACGGCAAGCGCATGGCCGTGGAGTGCATAAACGAGTTAGAAAACGGCGATACGAATGGCGTCTTGGTGCGGTTGTACGATTTCGAAGACGGTAAGGAAGTTGAAATCGCGCGGTTGATCGCGCAAATGGACGACGAAAAGGTGCAGGTGTGGGACACCATCGTGCCCACGAAGGACGGGGGCATCGAAAAGATGAACAGAGACGGCAAGGATAAATTCATCGATGGACGGTTTTTTGTCATTTCTCGACCGTTGCCCGCGAACGAAAACGCCAACGCAGCTTTGAAGGCGATGATTAAAAATTTGATGTTGGCCATCAACGCTTACTACTCCTTCGGTTCTCCTTTCGCGGAGGATTTCTAGGTCATCGCAGAAGAGCTTTTTCTCCGCGTCTCGCGGCGGGCGCTTCCGCCCGACCATCGAGCTATATACGTTTAAAAGTTGATCACGCGCACGATGATGTAAGCCTACATTTTCTATTCACTAAAAATCTACGACACCTCCTCTCACGCGCCCTCAATCCATCCCTCGCATGTACCGCACGCGGTCCACGAGCGCCTTGAAGCTCTTCGGCTCATTCACCGCTAATTCAGCCAAAATCTTCCGATCCACGCACACGTTCTCCGCCGTGAGCGAGTTAATAAACTCATTATACCGCACTCCGTGCTCCCGCGTCGCCGCGTTGATTCGCGTGATCCACAGCGCGCGCCAATCGCGTTTTTTATTCCGTCGATCGCGGTACTGGTACTGCCACGCCTTCTCCACGCGATTCCGCGCGATTTTGACGCACGATTTCGCTCGACCGCGGAACCCTTTGGCGGCTTTGAAGATCTTATCCTTGATCGCCATCGTCCGCGACGCCCCGACGCCGTCGACGCGCGCGCGTCGCGATGCGGACTCGCGCCGTCGCGGCGCGCGCGAGTCCCCACACCGTCTTGAGTCATGATCCATCACCACAAAATAAATAACACAATCATAGACTTAAAAACACCTTCAACGCATGAAACCGGACAAACGGAGAACAGCCGAACCGCGGACGCGATCGCCCCGATCGCGCGCCGCGCCGTCTCTTTGCGCCTCTTAAAGGACGATCTCGACCGACCATGGGTGCGTTCGCGACGACGCGACGACGCGAACGAAACCGCTCGCGCGCCTCGCGCTCGAACGCGACGTTGACGCGACGTCGACGCGACGCGAAGGACGAAGGACTGACGACGACGACGGCGACCCGACGACAGGCATCTCTCGAGACAGCTTGCACAAGCGTCGCGCGACCGGTGGGAAGCAGAAACCGTGGAGAAAGAAGAGAAAGTGAGTATTAATGCGCGATCGATCGCGCGACGCGCGACGGCGACTCGAGGGGCGGAAGGGTGGGAAACGCGAGGTTTCGATGGGCGTCGCGTAGGTTAGGGCTTTCGCGGGCTGCGGCGACGATGGGGTTTCGATGCGCGACGCGCGGGAGGGGCGATGGCGCAGCGATGACGCAGGAAACGATGACTGACATTATGTGCGTTCGCTTCTGTCGCGCGTAGATACGAGCTCGGCCGTCAACCGGCGAACACGAAGCTCTCTTCCAACGTCACGGTGCGCCAAGTGCGCTGCCGCGGTGGCAACATCAAGCACCGGGCGTTGCGATTGGATACCGGTAACTTTGCGTGGGGCTCCGAGAACTGCACGCGTAAAACGCGTATCTTGGACGTCGTGTACAACGCGTCTAATAACGAACTCGTTCGTACGAAGACGCTCGTGAAGAGCGCGGTCATCGCCGTCGACGCGGCGCCGTTTCGCGCGTGGTACGCCCAGCACTACGGCAAGAAGATTGGTATCAAGGTTAAGAATGGTGCTAAGGTTGAGAGTGAAGACATTGAAGAGAAGCGATCTAAGTCTGTGACGATGAAGCTCCGCTCCCGTAACCAAAAGCACGAAGTTGCCAAAGCGATTGACGAGCAGTTTGCCACGGGTCGTCTGTTGGCCATCATCACGTCTCGCCCTGGTCAGTGCGGTCGTGCGGACGGCTACGTCTTGGAGGGTAAGGAGCTTGAGTTCTACCAGAAGAAGATGATGAAGAAGAAGCACGCTGCGGCGGCTGCGGCCGCCGCGAAGGACGCCACCCACTAAACGGACGGCGCCTTCGGTGGCTCGTATTCCATTTGTCATATCATCGAGAGCTAGTCTCGTGAACGCTCGAACGCGTCCTCGATCGTCGTCTCGCCCTCGCCCGCACGCACATTCGCCGCGAGCGATCAATCGCGCTACCGCTGCGCGGCCCAGCCGCGCGACCCCTCGCGACTTTTCCGTCTGTCCGCCGCACTCGCCGACGCGTCGCGATGCGCCGTCGCGTCGGCGTCGATCCCCCCGTCCCCGTTCTCATGGCTCGCGCCCTCGCCGATCGCGCCCTCGGTGCCGTGCGCGTGACGTGTTCCGTGCGCGGTCTCGACGCCGTCGCGCGCGCTCACGGTAGCGCGCTCGCGTCGTGCGACGTCGTCGATCGAGATTTGCCGCGCCCGGTGCGATGCGCCGACGACGACGAATCACGCGCGGCGACGTCGCGCGCGGACGCGGTGGCGCGTGAGCGCGCGGTGGTGAGCGTGAGCGACGCGCCGCTGTACGCGCGGAGAAAGTGGAAGGCACCGATGCGGCTCGACGTCGAGGTGGGCGCGAGTCTGGGCGACATCGAAAGCGCGAGCGCGTGAGTCAGAGTAGTCAAAAGGACATACAGTAGCTTCGTTCGTATTAATAGGACGAAATAGTTAGTGCATCGCGATGCCAAATTATGCGCCGCAGTCGACGGCGCGCAAGGATGCGGACATCTCGGCCGCCAAATCAAACTTGAATCCGCCCAATCCGTATCCTCCGGCGGCGAAATTGGAGGCGATGTCCTGGACGCTTCGCTCGTTCCATTTCGCCGAGCCGTCGTACGCCATGGAATCGCTCGTCTGAAGATCAGTCGCGACTCGAATATGACTGACGTATCCAGCTGCGATGACTTCAGCGTTCACGGCGTCGTCGTCTCCGAGGGTGATGGCGACGCGAATCATCTTGAAATACACGTGCTCGACAACAATGAAGAGCCAATCTTTTCTCGTCTTGGACGGGCCTGAGTACCCGGAAACGGTGTCCTTTAGGGCGAACGCCTTTCCAAACATGCAGTTGGAAGAGTGGATCGAGCTACCGCACATGACACCGTTCTTCAAGATGAGGCGGCGCACATCCATATCTTCGCCCCATGCGCCCGGGGCAAGAATCATTTGCGGAGACGTCAAAAAGTTTGGCTCGAACAAGACGTTGTGACCTGTCGGTGGAGCATCGCCGAGAGACAGTTTCGTGTATTCCATGCGAGTGAGTGACGCGGTAAACGCGGTCGTCTCCACGCCTTGCTCGTAGAAAGACGGAATGTCGTACCTGGCTGTGTTGCAGTATTGTCGTCCGCAGCCGGTGCCGCTGATTTGCCCAACGTTAGAAGTACCGTATTCGTAACCGGCGCCGGATTGCAGCGTGTAACGGCGCTTGCCAGAGATCCAAGCCGAAGCCCGTCCGCTCGCGGGATCACGACGAATGGTTATCTGGACCATTTTTATGTAAGCGCGGTAGTAATCGCTCGCGGCGATGATCCATTTTTGTTCACTTTTTGAACCGGCATCTTGGCGGAATGTTTCCGCTCGTCCACTCGGATTCATGACCGTCTCACTCGTAGAATATAATAAGGCGGAAGCCATATTGATGAGACGTGCGTCGTCCACCAAACCAAGATCCACGGGATCGGCCTCAGACGTTCCAGGTTCACCCGTAAACGGCTGTCGACAGTAGGCTTCGTCCACGTAGTCCTCGGGACACACGCTATCGCAGTCGCCAAAGACGGCTCCGATCGTTGATTGACCCCGATTGAGCGTCACGACGCGATTGAAGAACTCCCCATACCGCTGAACGCAACTCTCTCGGCGCAGGGTGGTGCTTGCGCCGATGTCTTTGTAAGAATTCCCCGCGGCGTTCTCAAGTTCAAAGCCGTATTCGAAATCCACATGCGATGTTGTCACTTCGTATCCGTAGAGTCCGTCCGAAAGTTCCTTGCGTTCCATCTTAATGCGGTTTTTTTTGGTGAAGAATTTATCTGACTCGAAATTGTGCCTGACGATGTACGCCGCCTTGGGCGCGGAAAACCAGAATTCTCCGCCGGCGACTTTCACTTCCCGTGTCTTGCACTGCGTATATAATTTGAAAGTGATCGGGGCACGATCAGGAGCTCTCTCGTGCGCGTTTGGGAGAGGCGCCAGAAACGTGTGTCTGCCGTTTACGACGTGCCCACGCCAAACATCTTGCTCGCCCAAAGCCGCCGCCGACGCCATCATCGCTCGCTCGACATCCGAGTATCCACGCGGAAACAGTTTCGCACCGAGTCGAGACGTCGAATTCGTCGAATTCGTCGATGCCTGCGTCGTATCGAGTTCATTTCCTACGACTTCATGTCCTTGAATCTCCTCGTCCGTTCGTTCGCCGGTTGCCTGGTAGTCGCTTGAGCACTCCGCCTTCAACTTTGCGTTGATCTTCGTCGTCCAGAGTTCGTCGTCCATCGTCGCGTGCGTCGCGTCTTCGCCGACATTCGTCGCGCACAGCACCTTTCGTCGCTCGTTAAAATCAACCTTTCCGAAGCAATCGCACTTTGCGAAGCAATCGCTCGCCGAGACCGAGTTCACCGTCTCGCACGTCCCCGTGCCGTTCGCGAGCCTCGCAACCGCCTCGCGCGTCGGTCCCGCTTCGCACGCCGCCAGGCACGGCACGTCCGCCAGTTGCGACAGCTGACCCCCTGACACTTCGCCCAGTCGCGCGCGCGCGTCGCCGACGCCTCGCGACGCCATCATCGCGCACGCGACGCCGAAAACGCCGAGCGCACCGCTCAGAATCGCGCCGAGTCGGCGTCCCGTCGCGCCGTGCGCCGCCGTCGCGCGCGCCGGAGGCGCGCGCAGCAGCGGTGCGCTTTCGCACTCGGGCGCCATGCCCTCGAGCGCCATGCCCGCCGCGCGCGCCGCGCGCGCCGCGAGTCGGCGAGTCGGCGAGCGCGAGAGTGAAGGCAGGGTGTTGGCGACGCGAGTGCGGGACTGTTGGCGCACGCACTCGGTAGTTTGGTTCTGTTTCACGTACGCGTGCGTCGATTTCCCGAAGGCTAGTAGCTAAGATTTTTCAGGGTCGTGACAAACTTGGGAAACTTTTCGAACAGGGCGACGGAACAGTGCTCGCGGTCTGTGACAGAGGTGGAGACTCGATCGAAGGCGGAGGCGCCGGAGAGCGACTTGCATTTTCCCAAGGCTTCCGCCACCGCGCGGCGGTTGAGAATGCCGTTTTCGTACATCCCGAAGAGCGTGAGCACGAACATTTTGAAGAACTCGTCGCTAACTTTCAGTTTATCGCCATGCACGCGCACGAACGCTTCGCATAGCGAGGGGGCTTCGTAATCCGCCACGCAGCGAAATTTCATCGCGACGTCGTTCCAAGCCTCCATGAATGACAGTTCCTCGGTGCTAAAATCCACGAACTCTTCCATGAAGCGTTTGCTTTCCATGATTTCTACGGGAATCAAGTTCTCATCGTCAGAATCTTGCTCTGGAATCTCCGACATCTCGACGAATGACCTCGAATTGTAAAACGGTCCAAGTGGTTTCTTTGGCGGTTTTGGTTTTGGTTTCGTCGCGGCGGCGCTCGCCGCCCCATTCGCGTTCTTCTTGCATACCATCGGCTTGAAAGGTAACGCCGCGATTCTTCTCCGTTCTTCTTCTTGCGCGCGTTTGCGCTTCTCTAATTTTACACGATCGTAGTGATCATCATTCGGCACCGCGCGCCAAACCACCCGCGGCGGCGGCGCCGCTCGCACGTCTCGCTCGTACAACGCGTCGAGCTCCGCCTTGGTCACTCTCTCTCTAAATACCTCCCTCTTCGACCGTTTCCCTCGATAAAACGAAAACTCCTTATCATTTGCCGTCTGAATATCCGTCTGCGACCGCAACACGAAGCTCCTATCCGCGGTAAAATTCTCCCCCTTTGGATAAATTCGCACGATGGCTCGCCGTCCCTCCCGTCTCGCGCTGTACCTAAACAAATCATGCGACGCCCTCAGGTGCGTCATCAACCCCCGCAAGCCGACGCACACGCATTTACACATATTACACCCGTATCCTCGCACTCTGACTCTCGTCGTGCATCGATCGTACTCGTACGTCGTCTCGTATTTTTCCGCGAGTTCGCGTTCGCGCGCCGCCGCGCCGCGCGCCCGCGCGCTTCCTCGCTCATCCCTCGACCCCGCGCTCGCGCGTTCGACGTGATAACTCAGATTCCGTCGCAAGAACACCTGCCTCGGCGACCGTCGATCGCGAAACTCGCCGTAGACGCTGATCGCGCCCGTGTACGTCGCGAAACGCGCGTCCGGCTCGCTCTCCGAGTCCCCGAAACAATCGCTCTCCACGGGCGAGCTCACGGGGTATTCGTCCACGTCGTCCGCGCCCGCGCTCGCCGACTTGTAGTCCGGTCGCAGCGCGCGACCGTCGAACGTTTTCGACGTCGACGGCGTGTACGCGCTCGGCGCCATGATTGATTTGAAGTTGGCGTCAAACAATGCGGCACTTCATCGCGCTCGCCCGCGTCGCGCGCGTCGTTTTTCGTCCGCGCGCGCGTCGCGCGACCGCATCGAGGCGTTCACGAGGCGCGCGACCGATCGCGCGCGCCGCGAAGCGCGTCTGCGAAGCGCGAGAGAACGAGAAGCGCGATTAGTTTGATGGATTGGCGTCGAGCCGACGGTTTCGAAACGACGCGGCGTCGCGGCGACGGCGCGACGCGCGCGGCGCCGGCGACGACGTCGCCGGAGACGATGCGATCGGTGTACGCGGACGTCGGCCCGCTGAGCGCGCGGACGTCGGCGGCGCACGTGAGAGAAATATTCAACGCGGCGAGCGCGACGGTGACGAGCGAGGCGCGCGCGACGAACGGAAGCGCGAGGGAAGGGCGAGCGCGCGCGTCGAACGCGACGCGAACGTACTTCGCGAGGGTTGGATTCGCGAGCGAGGGCGAACGGGAGCGGGCGATGGCGCGGATGGATGGTGGGGAGATCGACGGACGAACGGTGCGGCGCGGCGGCGGCGGCGGCGAGCGGTTCGGGAAGGACGCGATGAGCGACGGGGGGCGAGGACGCGAGGAACACGATCGCGCGCGACCGCGAAACGACGGGCTCGGTGGGCGACGGGACGATCGCGATCGCGACGGTGGCGTGGAGTCGCGTTTCGGCGGCGGCGAGCGTTCGCGAAGGTCTCGCTCGCGGTCTCCGCCGCGCGGCGATCGCTTCGCGCGCGCGTCGAGACGCGATGAAACCACCGGGCATCGCGACCGTGGCAGATTCAGCGGTGGTTCGCGCGCGAACGCCGGGCGTGGACGCCGGTCGCCCGCGCCGCCTCGTCGAAGGTCGCGATCGAGGTCGCCGTCTCGTCGCCGCGACGAACGACCGCGCAGTCCCGGCGCCGGTCGCGATCGAAAACGCCACCGCCGACGATCGAGATCCTCGTCGAGATCTTTAGACGACGATCGTCGCCACCGCGACGCGCGCGATGGGCGCGACGGTGGTCGAAGGCGTCGCCGAGACGGTCGAAGACGCCGCGACCGTTCGCTTTCCAGCTCGCTCGAAAGCCGCAGCGACTCGTCCTCGCCGGACGCATCGCCTAGACGTCACCGCCGCGACGGCGGCGGTCGCTCGCGCCACCGCGCGTCACCTATGCGTTAATAGCACACGTTTCTTTCAGCGCGCGCGCGTCGACCGAACCGTCGCGACGACGTCCCGTCTCGTCGACTCGCGCGCGCGCGCGAAAACCAACAGACGCAAACCGTCGTCACACCCAGTCGCGCGCGTCGACGGCGCGCTCGTCGCCGCCGCTCGATCGCGAACGCGCAGCGCGCGCGATGCCACCCGTGGACGCCAGAGACGACGTCGTCGAAGCCGCCGCCGGCACGCTCGGCGCGTTATTAGCGCTCGTGACCACGTACCCACTCATCACCCTGAACACGCGACAACACGTCACGCGACGCCGCGAACGCGACGGCGACGACGGCGACGACGCGCCGAGCACGTCCTCGCTTTCGTCCATGTACGACGGCATCGAACCCGCGCTGGTCGGGACGGCGTGCAGCCAAGCGGTGTACAACTACTGGTACTCGCGCGCGAACGGGACGTATCGAGCGAGACGCGGAAGGGACGCCACGGGGGCGGCGAGCTTGGCGATCGCGTCGTTCGCGGGATGCGTGAACGTGCTGATGACGCTGCCGATATGGACGATCGTGACGAAGATGCAAGCGGACGTGCGAAGGCGAGAGAACGATCGGGATGACGGGGAGGAGGCGGCGTCGGTCGAGCGGGACGTCGACGCGGAGACGGCGGCGGCGAAGCTACGATCGGCGACGAGTGAAGGAGGGAAGAAAAACGGAGATCAAAACGGGAGCGGGAAGAAGAAACGTTCGTTCTTCGACATCGCGCGCGAGGTGGTACGGGATGGTGGCGTGTGCGGATTATGGCAAGGGTTGACCCCGTCGCTCGTCATGGTGGCGAATCCCGCGTTGCAGTACGCGTTTTACGAAACCGTCGCCAAGTGGAGGCTCAAACGCGATCGTAAAACGACGTTAAGCGCGCCTGAAATTTTTGTATTCGGCGCGTGCGCCAAATTTGGCGCCACGATGTTAACCTACCCCTTGATGGTCGTCAAATCTCGTCTCCAAGTCGTCTCCAAAGACATGGCGGACGACCGCATGCGCTACCGCGGCACAGCGCACGCCGTCCGATGCATGGCAGCCGAGGAAGGTTTGGGCGTTTTTTACAAGGGCATCGAAACCAAGCTGACACAGACCATCCTAGCCGCCGCGTTGATGTTCACCGTGAAGGAGAAGCTCGCCGAGAGCGTCTACGCCGCGCGTCGCGTCCTCGTCTAGCTGATCTTCATCAGTGCGCTGTAATATTACAAGAAAGACATGAATGAATGAAAGAAATGAATGCACGTTTGCCCTCGTCATCGTCGCTAAAACCATTCCTGAAAGTCTATCGGAGCGTCGCACGCCGGGCACGTGTCGTCTCGCGACTGCACCGCCAAGTACTCTTGCCACTCCAAAATGCACGCCAAGTGGAAGTGGTGTCCACATCGAAGCGTTATCTTCGGATTCTCGGCCTCGTATTCCTCGAAACACGTCGGACAGGAGTTATCGTAATCTTCCGTCTCACTCCTGTGCGACTTTCTCGGCTCGCGCTCGCTCGATTTAATCCGCGCGAACTCGCGCTTAATCTCCGTCAAGTTGACCCCTCGCACGTCCGCCGTACTGAGACTCACGCTCGCCGCGCGTCGATGACCGATCGCGTCCTCATCCCTCGACATCATTTTTTCACCGTCACCGCTCGCCAATTCTCTCGCCGATCCACCGTTCGCGTCCTCCGCGCTCCCCTTGGCTCGCTCGACTTTCGCCTCGCGTCCCCGTCCCGCGCCGTCTCCCTCTCTTCGCATCATCCTCGACGCCCTCGGCGGCGCGCTCGTCGATCGCGCGTGTCCGTACGCCATCAGCGCATCGTCCGCGAGCGCGCCGTCGCTCCGTTTCGCGTGTTCACGCAGCAAATACGAGGAATCGAGCGCGCAGAGTTCGGCGCTTTCGGTCGTCGTCGTCGTCGTCGCGCTCGCGTCGTCGGCGCGCGCGTAGCCGCGCTCGGCGCGTCGGTCGAGCGCGTCGTCGTCGTCGTCGTCGTCGTAGCGCGTTCGCGCGCGAGGCGCGACGACGTCGTCGTCGCCGCAGCACCACATCGCCGACGGAATGTGACGCGTCGACCGGAGAGACGCCTCGAAATCGAGCGCGAGAGAAGAGACGCGCGTCGGTCGAGGAGCGATGACGCGCGCGACGTCGAGACGGTGCGATCGATGCGATGCGTTCAGTGAGATCACAATGGGGCGAAGAACAAGTCCGGGGACAGGAACGCGCGCTGGGCGACGACGCCGAGGGCGAGCAGGACGCCGTGGACGACGTGATAGCGCACGGCTAAATACTTGGTGTAGAACAGGTCTTCGATCGCGCCGGCGTCGGCGCGGTCTTGAGCGAAATCGACGATGTGCCGAGCGAGGGGGTAGGTGATGATTAAGCCGAAGACGGCGGTGTAGGGAAGCCAACCGGCGGCGGCGAGGGTGGCGATGGTGGCGTAGTGCGCGCCGATGAGGTTGTCGGCGACGAGGAGGGCTCCGGGTAAACCGAGGCGAACGACGGGACTGAGCTTGCCCGCCGCGCGATCGCCTTGCTCTTGATGGAAGTGTGAGGTGAACAGAATGAACGCCGTCGTGCATCCGAGCAAGATGGCGACGCTGGCCACGATGGCTGGGACGGTGACCGCCGCGCCGCCGGCGGCTTTTCCCGCCATGGCGATGTAAAACGCGACCGTCGCCAAAGGCCCGAACGCGGTGAAACAAAGCGGCTCGCCTAATCCTTTATACGATAACCTGAACGGCGGTCCTTGGTACGCGTATCCGAGCGCCACCGCCGCGACGAGCGCGCGCCACGACGTCGGATTCCCGCTCGCCTCGCACGCGCTCCACAACGCCGCGGCGCCGCCGACGAGACACCCGATCGCGATCGCGTGCACCGCGCGCACATTTCCATCCATCAATCGCACGATCGATTCCGGTTTCCTCGCGTCGACGTTCGTCTCCGAATCGAACGCGTCGTTTGACAAATTCAACCACGCGACGGTCGCCGTCGCCCCCGCGGCGAGCGTCCCCGCGTGCCTCCAATCCACGAATCCAAACTGACAATACGTCAACGCCGCCGCGCACAACAGCGGTATCCACGCCACGGCGTACATCGGCGGCTTCACCGCGCGCCACCACAACTCCAACCCGCGATTCGCCGCCGCCGTCGTCGCCGCGCGTCTCGCCCGCGCCGCCTCCTCGTCGAAGCTCTCTCCCGCGCCCAGCGCGCCCGCGCGCGACGTCCGCGTCGCGATTTCTTTCCCTCCCGCTTCCCTCGCGCGCCCGTTTTCCCTCGCGCGTCGCGCGCGCGCCTGGAATTCCCATCGCTCGCCGCCGCCGCCGATTCTCGTCGCGCGCCGTTCGACGTCCCGCGTCGTCGCGCGCCCGCGTCGCGATCGATCGGCGCGAGCGCGGTCGACTGGAGTCGCGCATCGCGCCGCGCTCGCGCGTCGCGTCGCGCTCGCG
>Ga0181599_1001604_pt1 | contig 21690 bp, 16 predicted proteins | sample 041ome_3_FD_148658 | JGI IMG/M metagenome (GOLD analysis project Ga0181599, IMG submission 148658) | Coastal salt marsh microbial communities from the Groves Creek Marsh, Skidaway Island, Georgia - 041405US metaG (spades assembly) | ecosystem: Environmental > Aquatic > Marine > Intertidal zone >...
GATACCAATGTTCCACCATTTCGGATCACACGGACTTCCTTCGGGAACATATATACCCGGTTCAACGGTTATCACCATATCAGGTTCAAGGGCGCCATAAAGTCCTGGGTCATGAACATCCAATCCGATGTGATGTGATATTCCGTGAGGCAAATACCGTCGGTGTTCTTCAGGCGATTTAATTAATCCCAAATCAAGTAATCCCTTTTGAACAACTTCATTGGTTGCCCTACTGATATCACTGAAGGATGCCCCTACAATTGAAGCTTGGATACCTGCAGTTTGCGCGTCATAAACAATTTGATACAAGGCACGTTGCTCAGGGGTAAAAGTTCCCGAAACTGGAATGGTACGCGTAACATCAGCAGTATAGCCATTGTATTCAGCACCCAAATCCATTAAAATTAATTGGTTTTGAATGTTCGTTTTGTCATTCGTTATGTAGTGTAAAACGCAGGCATTATCTCCTGCACCAACAATAGAGGGATAGCCTTCATGGGCTGCACCGTATTTTTTAAATACCAATTGATGAATTCCTTGAACTTCGCGTTCAGTCATTTCTGGATGGAGGGCTTTCATTACCTCTACCTGACCTTGGGTGGAGATCCGAACTGCTTTTTTCAATAAGCGAATTTCCTCAGGAGTTTTTCGTTCACGAAGGCCCGCCATGAGTTGTTCGAGTTGATCTATATCAAAATTATAGTCGCGTACTAAAAAGGCACTGCGTGTTTGCAAATCCGTTACTTGAGCCTCTGAATCCCGGTTTAAAAAATCGTTAATTAGTGGGTCTTTCAGCAATGTTGAATCTGAAGAGGCTTGGTAACGAATTACTCTTTTTAAGTAAGGGGTCTCTTCTTCGGTTGCCGTGCGTATTCGTTGATAGACTCGGTAAAGTGCAGCATTAAAATCAGAGGTATAGCCAATGGCATTTCTAAAATGGCTTTGTAAATCAAACAAATCACTATCGTCTCTAGGGTCATCACGAACGTCATTCTTAAAATCAACAAGCAGAACTTGATCAAATTGATCAAAGGCCAATTGTTCGTTTTTGAACCGCTCTTTACTAACCACACGGTCAAAATCCATTTTTTCTGCGCCTTCAACCCCTAATTGTCTTCCATTCCACATTTCATTTTGGGGGTTGCGTTCTCTTACGTAGAGTTTTTCATTAAAAAATCCTCTTTCGTCTTTTTGAGGAACAGAATACACCAATAAAACCGCATGAGGTTCATTCCAGCCTGTTAAATAATAAAAATTAGGATCGGGGTGGTATTCATAATCAACATCGTTTGCTCGATTTCGTACTGGAGAAGAAAAAAACACAGCTACACTATTCGGAGGGAGCTTTTCACGTAATTGATTCCTTCTGTTTTTATGAAAATCCGAAGAAAGTTCCGACTTTTGCCCAAAAGAAGTGGGCGTTACAAAACAAAAAAAGAGCACTAGCATGAGGAGTCTTGAGAGGGTAATTTTAGGTTCTTGTTTCATCACTTACATTTAGAGTATGAACTTATGAAAAAAACAACACTTTACACGAATCACTTAGCCTTAAATGCAAAAATGACACCCTTTGGGGGGTATGAAATGCCCGTTCAATATGAGGGCGTGACCAAAGAGCACCTCACGGTTCGTGAAAGTGTAGGTGTTTTTGATGTGTCGCATATGGGTGAGTTTTATGTCTACGGACCGCATGCCTTAGCACTTTTACAACACTTGTGTAGTAATGACATTTCAAAAATTGACGTGGGAAAAGCACAATACAATTGTTTCCCAAATTTGACAGGAGGTATTGTGGACGACTTAATTGTGTACAGAGTGGCCGATACCCATTATTTACTTGTGGTAAATGCGTCAAATATTGATAAAGATTGGCAATGGGTTGAGTCGCATAATAAATCCTTTGGTGCGTCAATTGTAAATGTATCCGATCGAATGGCGCTATTGGCCATACAAGGGCCTAAAGCGATAGAAGCCATGCAATCAATAACCAATGTAGCCTTAGCCGAAATTCCCTACTATGCCCATACTTCGGGTAACTTTGCGGGAATTGAAAATGTGGTTATTGCTACCACAGGATATACCGGTGCGGGAGGAATAGAAATTTATATTCCTGCAGACAAAGCGCCTTTGGTTTGGGATGCTGTTTTAAGTGCAGGCCATTCTTTTGGCATTGCCCCTATCGGACTAGCCGCCCGTGATACGCTTCGATTGGAAATGGGATTTTGCCTTTATGGCAACGAGATCAACGATACTACTTCTCCAATTTCTGCCGGTCTAGGTTGGATTACCAAACCCGAAGCGGGCTGTATTAATGCTGCTCAATTTCAAAAAGAAAAGAAAGAGGGAACATCACATAAATTGGTAGGTTTTGAATTACTTGACCGAGGAATCCCTAGATCAGGATATACCCTAGCCAATACAGAAGGAAAACCCATAGGAACCGTAACCTCAGGAACACAATCTCCTATCTTATCTAAAGGAATTGGATTAGGCTATGTTGAATCGTCTTATGCCCAAACCGGAAATCATATAGCCGTCATCATTCGAGATAAGTTGTGTAGCGCTCAAATAGTAAAACCTCCCTTTATTCAAAACTAAACAATTGAAATCAATACTGATTTTAGGAGGAAGTGGTTTTATCGGCAATGCCCTTTATAAAGAATTGGCCCCTTATTACGACACTTACGCAACTTTCAATAGTGCCAAAGGATTTAAAGACAATAATCATTTTCATTCTTTTAATGCCGAAACCGAAGGCCTTGAATCCATTTTAAAAGCCACACAACCCAAACTAATCGTTTCTGCACTTCGCGGCAATTTTGATACGTTACTGGATACACATGACTTTTTGATTGACTTTATTAAAACAAAAAATTGCAGGCTTCTTTTTTTATCCTCAGCTAATGTTTTTGATGCTTTCGAGCATTTCCCATCCTATGAATACGACAAAACACTGTCCGAAAGTGTATATGGTCGATTCAAAATTAAAATTGAAAATCAATTGATGCGGTTACCCGTTAGTAAGTATGTTATAGCCCGTTTGCCTATGGTTTTCGGTATTAATGCTCCCAGAACTTTAGCCATAGATGAGGCCATTAAACAAAATGAACCCATCGAAGTATTCCCCAACACCATTTTAAATGTGAATAGTGATGTACGGCTCTGTCAACAAATTCATTACATCATCAATCAACGAAAAACGGGGATATTCCATTTGGGAAGTACTGATCTTATTTCCCATTTTGACTTTGTAAAAATGCTCATTGCAAAACGACATCAAAGCCCGGGTATTTTTAAGCAAGTATTTACCTCAAACACCATGCGCTACATGGCTACACTTCCTAGAGAAAATAAACTACCGGCTCATTTGCTACCCTCTTATACCGATGTATTGAATGATTTAGCCCTTAACAACTTAAAAAACAAACTTTAATTTTTTAATTTCGTGTCCATAATTACGTACTATGGGAAGAGCCTTTGAGTTTAGAAAAGCCAGAAAATTAAAGCGTTGGTCAGCTATGGCCAAAACCTTTACCCGTATTGGGAAGGATATTGTAATGGCAGTAAAAGAGGGCGGGCCCGATCCAGAAAACAATTCCCGATTACGTGCGGTTATTCAGAATGCCAAAGCTGCCAACATGCCCAAGGAAAATGTTGAGCGCGCCATAAAAAAAGCCTCTGACAAAGAAACCCAAAATTTCAAAGAAGTCCTTTTTGAAGGCTATGCCCCTCACGGAATCGCTGTTTTGGTAGAAACAGCTACTGACAATAACAACCGTACAGTTGCTAACATTCGGTCTTATTTCAACAAAGCAAACGGAAACTTAGGAACGGCAGGCTCTGTTGAGTTTATGTTTGATCACACCTGCAATTTTAGAATTAATCCTCAAGACCTAGATCCTGAAGAAATTGAACTTGAATTTATTGATTTTGGTGTAGAAGAAGTTTTTATAGATGAAGACGGACTCCTACTCTACGCTCCGTTTGAAAGTTTTGGTGGGGTGCAAAAAGAATTAGAAAAGAGAGGGTTTGAAATTTTATCATCAGGGTTTGAACGCATACCGCAAACCACCAAGGCGCTTACCGATGAAGCGCAAGAAGAAGTGTTAAAACTAATTGAACGCATTGAAGAGGATGATGACGTTCAGCAAGTGTATCACAACCTGGAGGTACAGGAATAACTCAAAAGCTTTTTTCTGAAGAATAGCCCCTAACCCCTTTAAAAAATGAGGTTAAGGTCTCTATATCGCCTTTTTCGTCTGGAGTAGGTGAAAAAAGTGGATGAATGATTACCCTTTTATTTCCATAATCAAAACTGACAGGAACAATGGGAATGTGTAATCGCTTAGCAATATGGTAAAATCCTGTTTTAAGTTGAGTCACTTTTTTTCTAGTTCCCTCAGGGGCAATAGCCAATCGAAATTTTTCCTGAGAATCAAAAACGGCAGCAAAAGCATCAACTGTTCCTCGATTCCCTGTTCGATCGATAGGAGCACCTCCTAACGCCTTAAAAAACCATCCGGTCAAGGGTCCAAACAATTCCTTCTTTCCTACAAAATTAATGGACTCTCCAGAAATACTCCGAACCATTAAGCCGATTAAAAAGTCAAACCAGCTGGTATGCGGAACCACAGCTACTATGTATTTGGGAAGTGAGGGAAACCGTCCTTCCATTTTCCAACCCATAACCTTAAAATAAATCCACTTCGTAAGGAGTTGTCCCATTTTATTCTATTCCTTTTAAATCCTCGTTTGGAAAACCAATTAAATACAATCGTTTTTTTGCACGCGTTATTGCAGTATATAACCAGCGTAAGTAAGCTTCATTAGGACCGTCAGCAAGATAGGGTTTTTCAACAAACACATGATCCCATTGTCCGCCTTGTGATTTATGACAGGTAATTGCATAGGAATATTTCACCTGTAAGGCATTAAAAAAGGGGTTGTTTTTTACCTTCAAAAATCGTTTGTATTTCGATTTTTCGTGAGCATAATCTTCCAAAACCGCCTGATATAGTGCGTTGGCAGATGCATAGTTTAAAGAGGGCGTATCTGTACTCAAAGTATTTAACAACAAAACGGTTTCAAACGGATCTTCATCAGGGTAATCCATCATGGAAACGCTTACTTCTGCAAACGAAAAACCGTAAAGTTCCTTTCGGCTGTGAATAGACAATACTTCGATAACATCACCATTGGCAATAAACCCCGGTTTTGAATCAGCATCAAGCCAAAAATAATTGTTTTTAACCACCATAAGCTGGTCTCCTACAGCCAACTCCTCTTCTAATCCTAAAATTCGAGTTCTAATATTGTTGTTGTAAGCATTTGCCCTTTTGTTAGAACGCACAATAAATACGGTTTCACTAATTCCAGACTGTGCATAGGCGTCTTCAATAGTTTCTGTAAGGTCTAGGCCATTATTGGTATACAACACATCCTTTTGGCCCGTAACATCAAATTGAAACTGGTCATACACCCCCATTTGCAGTTGTTCACGCAATTGGGTTGCATTCATTAAAATTCCTGAGTCTGTTGCCTGACGCACCACTTCTTCTAACTGAATAGAATACACCTTATCAAAATAAAATTGTTTTAATTCATCTACATCTAAAGCTGGACTTAAACTCAGGTGTACAGGAGGCAGCTGTGCGGGGTCGCCTACAAAAATTAATTTGCACTGATTTCCTCCATTGACATAGTGGATCAAATCTAAGAGCAAAGCCCCATTTTCAAATAGTTTAGCTTGCTTTCTATCGTCACCTATCATTGAAGCCTCATCTACAATAAATACGGTGTTTTTGTGTTTGTTTTGTTTAAGCTGAAAAGAAATTCCACCTCCGGATTCCGATTTAGGAAAGTAAATTTTTTTGTGAATGGTAAAGGCCGGGTAATTCGAATAGGTGGCCATAACTTTGGCAGCACGTCCTGTAGGAGCTAGTAATACAGCATTGAAGTCCGATCGTTTGAGTTGTTTTACTAACGTACCAATCAAGGTGGTTTTTCCTGTACCGGCGTAACCGGTTAAAACAAAAGCGGTGTTTTTTGCCTGTTCTACAACAAATTCAGCCACCTTTGGAAACCACAACCGTTGAGATTCAGTAGGTTCAAAAGGAAAAAGGGCCTCGAGTTTGGAGCAAAAATTTTCGGGATTCATGGACAGGATCAAAGCTTAAAGATAATTCATTTTAAAAACTTTTGTGATTCAAAAAAAATTGTAGTTTTGTTTTTATCAATTTAAATTAGACAATGAAATTAGGTATACAAGTTGTTCTCTGGGTCGCATCGATTTTTTTCGCTTATAAAATTTACGATGCTGTTAATGGACCCATCAAATTCAACCAAGTCAAAAACGAACGATACGCTACGGTTATCGATCGAATGAAAGACATTAGAATTGCGCAAATTGCTCACAAAGATGTAAAAGGAGTTTACGCTAATAATTTTGATAGTTTAGTAAAGTTTATCGATGAAGGTATTTTTACCCTTATCGAAAAAAGAGATTCTTCCTATTTAGAGTACGACAGAACGTATCGAATTGACATGTTACGTGAAGTAATCGTAATCGATACGTTAGGTACCGTTCCTGTAAAAGATTCTTTATTTGGAACCTCCATGCGCTACAAAAATTTGGCTTACGTTCCTATCGAAGGAGTGAAAGACAGCACCTTCTCAATCAAGTCTGAAGTAATCAACAAAAACGGATACAACGTACCTGTTTTTGAAGTTAAAGTGGCTAAAAACGTTATCCTGTATGATCAAAATGCCGATTTGGTTCGTCAAGAAAACGAAACGGTATCTGTGGATGGTGTCAATGGGTCAGAGATTATTTTAGGATCGCTTTCCAACGTAAGTACAAACGGTAATTGGCCCACCATTTTTGATGCCAAACGCGAATAGCATTATACAACAAGAAGCATTATCCATCCACATTTTTGCGGATGGATTTTCTTTTTGTAGCCCCTCCCAAATCGACTTTATACCCACCCCTAAAGGGATTCAAGATTTTCAGCCCGCTTTTGATGAGTTCTTTGCATACCACAAAGAACAGGCTAAGGCTTCTATCCAGATCATTCAGTTTGAATACCCGTCTACCTTTGTCCCCAATGCCTTGTTTGATGAAAAACAAAAGGGAAAATACAACGGTTTATATCAATCGTTAACTGATGAAGTTCGTATTGAATTTGATTCGCTTAATGCGCTGAGCCTAAACAATGTATATCCTTTTTCTTCAGCCCTACATACCATTCTCGATAAATCGTCTTTGGCGTTTTCGCTGGTGCATTACAACACCCTCTTGTTGGAATGGATTAGCAAACTAGAATGTTCAACGGCACACGAACATCAAGTTTATGTTCATTTACAAAAAAACACCCTTGATGTTTTTTTATTTTCGAAAAGCAAATTTCTTTTTTCAAACCGCTTCAATATCAAAAATACTGATGAGTTTTTATACTATTTGTTTTTTATTGCCGAACAGTTTGAGCTACAAGACCAATTTGATCTTGTTTTTTTAGGAAACTACAGTCCCTTTTCGGCCTTTTATAAGGCCGCCGCTGCTTATCATTCTTCCCTTCAGCATGTTGGGTCCACCCTGGCAGAAGACTTTGAATTAACCCAGCACCCCGCGCCCTTTTTTATTCCGACTTCCTAATGCGAATCATTTCAGGAACGCATAAAGGACGACGCATTCAGGCACCCAAAAAACTACCCGTTCGGCCCACTACAGATCGAGCTAAAGAAGGGCTTTTTAATATATTGCAACACCGAAGGGAACTTCCCTCCTCTCAAATACTCGATCTATTTTCAGGAACGGGAAACATGAGCTATGAATTTGCTTCACGCCAATGTGCTAAAATACAGGCGGTTGATCAAAATTTTCACTGTGTGCAGTTTATCAAAAAAACGTCTGCTGCGTTATCGCTTTCGGTAGAAGTGATACAAAGTGAATGCCTGAACTTTTTAGAAAAAACAACAATAGCCTACGACATCATTTTTGCTGACCCGCCTTACGATTTTGAAACCGCCCAATACGATGCTCTTGTAGCCGCTGGGAGAGACCGATTAGACAATGAAGGGCTTTTGATTGTTGAGCACTTTGAAAAAGTAGAATTGGATGCCCTAGAGGGCTTTGATTTTAAACGGGCCTATGGAAACAGTATTTTTTCTTTTTTTACAAAGTAAAAGAGGAGAGTACAGTAACGCCATATCTTTACTTTCTACTTTACATCGTATTCCTACAAAAAGAGGCATTACAATTGAATGAGTAGCTTCCTACATCCCGCGACAATTGGGCGTTAAATAAATTAGTCTATAATTACTGTACAGATTTTTATTAATTGTCTAATTTAAAGGCTTAACCTATTTAGACAGACCCATAAATCTAAACTCATGCCCTACTATTTCCTTTTTTTAAATACACTATACTGATCTGAAGCAAATGGTCGACGTATTTAGTTTTGAATAGAAATGGTGGTTAATATTATCACAAAAAACTTATTTGTTTTTATATAATAAATCAAAACCTTAAACGAAAAACAATACAAAACCATTTATATAAATGTGTATTTAAAAATTAAATAAACCTTAGAAAATTAAAATATGGTATTAAATAGCCAACTAAAAGGACTTGCAGATAAAGTCGAATTACTAAAAAACAAAATTGATACTGAAGAATCCACCAAACACGCTTTTACATTACCTTTTATTAATATTTTAGGTTACGACACTTTCAATCCAACTGAGGTTGTTCCTGAATTCACAGCCGATTTAGGTTTAAAAAAGGGAGAGAAAGTAGATTATGCTATATTCCAAAATGAAAATCCAATATTAATAATTGAGTGTAAACATTGGAAACAAAATTTAGACTTACACAACTCTCAACTTTTTAGGTATTTCCACGTTACAAAAACCCGATTTGCACTTTTGACTAATGGAATACAATATAGATTTTATACTGATTTAGAAGAATCCAATATAATGAACAAAAAACCATTTTTGGAATTTGAAATTACAAAATTGAAAGAAAGTACAGTAAAAGAAATTGAAAAGTTTCATAAATCAAAATTCGATATTTCTTCAATAGTTGACAATGCAAGTAATTTAAAATACACTCGTGAAATAAAATCATTAATTGATCAAGAACTCGACAAACCCTCACAAGACTTTGTAAAGTTGTTTGCCTACAGATCATACAGTGGAAGATTAACTTCAAAAGTTATGGAGGAATTTTCTGAAATTGTAAACAAAGCATTCAACCAAATTATTAGTGAGAGAGTCAACGATAGGCTAAATTCTGCATTGAACAAAGAGAAGGAAAAACAACAAGAGGAAGAATTGATTGAGGAAGAACCAAAAAATAAAATCGAAACAACCCAAGAGGAAATAGAAGGCTTTCAAATTGTTGTTGCAATACTCCGAAGAAAAATTATTAAAGAGAGAATTGTGCATAGAGATACACAATCATATTTTGGAATTTTATTAGATAATAATAATATAAAAACCAATTTGTAGACTTCATTTAAACGGGGGTGTTAAATATATAAGTCTTTTTAACCAGGAAAAAAATGAAACACGAGAGAGAATAGAATCAATAGATGATATCTATCGCTTCGAAAAACAACTTTTATATACGATAGAATTATACGATGATGAAAAATAGACAAATTTTTAAAACGCATATAAATAATTGATTGTTCTTTTCGTCTTAAGAAAAATCTTTTGGATTTTAAGATTGGTAGGAATTTAGGAAAATGCTAAACATTGTACTTTCTCATAGTCGAGACCATTTCAACACGAGCCCCAATAGCAATAGCCCTAAATACAACCAAAGAACCCATGAAAACAATAAACAACCGAAATGATGTCGTTAAACTAGTAAATGCATTTTATTCAAAAGTTCGAAAAGATGACTTGCTAGGGCCTATTTTTAATAAGAATATCCTTGAGAATCAGTGGCCAGAGCATCTTGACAAGCTGGCTGACTTTTGGGAAACGAATTTATTTGGAGTAGCAAAGTTTAAAGGAAACCCCACTAAAAAGCACATCAATGTTGATAAAACTGAAAATTACACCGTTGAGTCCAAGCATTTTGGCGTTTGGTTGCGGCTTTGGTTTGAAACTATTGACCAACTTTTTGAAGGTGAACTTGCGCTAAAGGCAAAACAGTCTGCGCGTAAAATGGGCACCGGTCAGTATTTAGCTATTTGGAACAATAGACCCGAAAATAGGTAGTCAACATTGAATTTGCAATAAGTAAATGGCGCATTGCATATACTAACGTCACCCTAAAAAGACGAAATGGAAAAACGTTATTAAAAAAAGCAGGCCGATAAGCCGGATTCTGTCGAGTCTTATCATTTATCTGGATGTAAAATTACTCTTACATTCTAGCCGCCTACCCATCTACATTGAACGAGCCGTTCTTAATTGTAGACCTATTTGGCGTTACACCGCATAGAGTTTACCTGATTTCACTACAGCCGAACTGTACTTGCTTTCTGTTGCACTGGTCCGCTTTTTTCAAAGGACGGGTGTTACCCGCTATGCTGCTCTATGGTGTCCGGACTTTCCTCTATTTCCCGAAAGAAACAGCGATAAGATGGCCTGCGGGTCAAAGTTAGCCATTTGTTGATAATTATCACGGAATATGTAGCACTTAGCCTATATTACTTTCTGTGGATTTTTATCTTTGTAGGGTATGGAATCGTTTGTAGTATCCGCTTTAAAATACCGCCCAAAAAGCTTTGATGCTGTGGTGGGTCAAGAAAGCATTACCCATACCCTCAAAAACAGCTTATCGACAAACCAATTGGCCCAAGCCCTTCTTTTTTGTGGGCCCCGAGGTGTAGGCAAAACCTCATGCGCTCGAATTTTAGCCCACCAAATTAATGGGGGCGACGAAACGAGTACTGCCGATTTTTCGTTTAATATTTTTGAGTTAGATGCCGCCTCAAACAACTCCGTTGAAGACATCCGCAAAATCAATGAGCAAGTGCGGATTCCCCCTCAGGTGGGAACACACAAAATATACATCATTGATGAGGCGCACATGCTCTCAAATGCGGCATTTAATGCCTTTTTAAAAACACTTGAAGAACCCCCAAAGCACGTGATTTTTATTTTGGCAACTACTGAAAAAAACAAAATTATACCTACCGTATTGTCACGTTGTCAGGTATATGATTTTAAGCGCATTTCGGTTAATGACATACAAAAACATTTGGCTAGTATCGCCCAAGACCGGGGGTTAGCCTTTGAAGAAAATGCCCTTTATTTAATTGCGCAAAAAGCGGAGGGCGCACTGCGTGATGCCTTGTCTATTTTTGATCGCATGGTAAGCTTTACCCAAGGAAAACTTACGTCAGCCTCAGTAGCTGATAACCTAAACCTACTCGATCAACAAACGTATTCTGATTTAGGAAAACAAATAGCTTCTCACGATATTCCATCGTTGTTGATTTCGTATGATTCTTTACTTAAAAGAGGAATTGATCCCGCTGAATTTATAAAAGGCCTTGGTGATTATTACCGAAACCTTATGCTGGCTAAAGATCCGAAAACCTTAGCCCTATTAGAGGTTGGAGATGCTATTAAAACAGCCTACCAACAGGATACCGATTATTTGTCAACAGCCTATCTTTTAGATGCTATTGAAATCATAAATACCTGTGAAATCCACTATAAAAATGCAAGAAACAGAAGGGTTCACGTTGAACTTACCCTAATGCAGCTCGCCTCACTCCATTTTAATGGAGAAAAAAAAAAGGATTCCTGATTCCAGCGTCTTACTTTAAAGACAAACCCATAGCCCCACCCCTAGCCGTCAAAACTACCGTTTCTCAGGAAGAGCAAAACAATGAGGAAACGATCGTTTCTCCCCCCCCGATTGAGGAACAAAAGGAGGAAATTCCTGTTGTTGAAGCACCCAAACCAGTTGAAACCCCCAAAAAGGAATTTGACCCCAACGAACCCATATCGGGATTATCCCTTTCCAGCATAGCCTTTAAAAAGACGATTAAAAAAGTAGAGGCAAAACCCCTGCATGCTGAATATTTACCCGCTACCCCGTTTGATCAAAAGACCCTTGAAAAATTTTGGTTGCTTTATGCAAACGATTTAAAAAAAGAAGGTAAAAATAATCTTGCTTCTATTTTTACAATTCAAGTTCCTGAACTAGGCAAGGAAGATAGGGTTAACTTCCGCATTGCGAATGAGATGAATAAGGGCGAAATGACTCGAGAGTTGGAATATTTTTTGCCCTATTTACATAAAAATTTAAATAATTATAAGGTAAAAATTGATTTGGAACTGAGTGACAGTGTTCAAACCGAAACGGCCATCACCCCAAGGGAAAAATATGAGCATTTGGTAAAAATGAATCCGCACTTAGAAACCTTACGCTCCACTTTTGATCTAGATTTTTAGAATTCTTATGCTTGGTTTAAAATTACCCACTGACCCCCGCTGGGCCAATGTTGCCCAAATGAATTTAGAAGAAATACTAACCTACCATGCCTATTGTGAGCAAAAAGCAGCGAGTACGGCTATTTCTTTGATTATCAACTTTCCTGAATTTCCAGAACTTGTACGTGCCATGAGTGAACTGGCGCAGGAAGAGATGAGTCACTTTAAAATGGTTCATGATCTTATTATAGAGCGTGGGTATCAATTGGGAATTGAACGTAAGGATGAATACGTGATTCAATTGCGTCGTTTTTTTCCTAAGGGGGGGTCGCGGAAAGACTATATTGTCCATAAATTACTAATTGCAGGATTGATAGAGGCTCGAAGTTGCGAACGGTTTCGAATTCTTTCCGAATCGTTAGAAGACGCAAAATTGCGCTCTTTTTACAAGAAATTAATGATCAGTAAAGCAAATCATTATACTTTGTTTTTATCCTTTGCGCGAAGATTAGGTGAATCTAAAGAAAAGTGGATAAAAAATGGCAAGCCTTATTGGATTATGAAGCTGAATTAATGCGAAATCTAGGTACAAGCGTCCAAGGAAGTTGAAAAATTAATCCAAAACGGCTTCCGCTTCGATTTCTACTTTATAACCTTCCCCTACTAGTTTTGCTTGTACTAGGGTATTTGCTGGATCAATGTTTTTAAAGCGAACGCCGTGTGCTCTCGCCACAGCCTCCCAGTCTTCGATATCATCCACAAAAACTCGAGTGCGAATCACATCTGTCAAACTTCCTCCCAAAGAACGAATGGCGGCTTCGATTTTATCAATAACAAAATGCGTTTGGGCAGCGGCATCTTCCCCTCCAATAATTTTATCTCCATAGGTGGCGGTAGTTCCGGAAACAACAATCCGATTTCCCTTTTTTACCGCACGACTATAGCCCGCAAAGGACTCCCAAACCGTACTGCTGTATACCTGTGCTCTCGTCTCTGAAATTTGTACGGCTTCAAAAGCCTCTGGAATCGTTTCTAAATGGTGACTTAAATCTCCTGAAGCGGTAAGAAAAGGCGGAGTCCGATACTCATCTCCACAATTCCCTGGTATGGGATTTAATTTGGAAATGACCTGTTCAATCGCCTCGACATCGCTTTTCTCAAGGTAAATGTTCAATACTTCTTTGTGGTCTTCAATATGTGCTCTTTCTCCCAATCGAGCTCCGATAATAACAGAGGCTACATTTTTATTTTCCAAGACATATCGACTCGCTAAGTTGGCAATAGATGTTTGGTGCTTTTGCGCTAGAGTATTCAAAGTTTCCAAAAGAGTTTGAAATAAATTCCACCCTCCTGCAGCCTCAATAAAACGCATGTATTTCATTTGAGACCACGTTTGTAATTTCTCCCTTTCAGGTGCTTCAATCCCTAACCAGCGGTCGGACAAAAACCCTCCAAGTAAGGTTCCGTAAGTCAATAGATACACCCCATATTGGTCGCAGACTTCTTGCATTGGACCCAGTGCACGACGGTCAACAAGTGAATGCGAAATTTGGTTACTCACTACAGGAATACCGCTTGCACAAGCAATGCGCAAATGATGAGCGTCAAAATTGGTCACTCCTATAGCATTTACAAGCCCTTCCTCCTTCAGTTCCTTTAAATAGAATAAGGCGTCTAGCCAACTGGGGTCTGAGTAAAGCCATGCGTGAAATTGAATCATATCCAAACATTCTTGATCCATCCGTTTCAGGGCACGTTCTATAGCCTCACGAACCATGGCTTTGTCAATAGGACCGGGTTTTGGAACCCATTTGGTAAACAGGCGGATTGAATTTTTTTGAGGATGTTTGTTTTTACAAATCCCTGCAATGATTTCACTGGAACCATAATGGTCTGCCATATCGAAAGTGGTAAATCCAGCATGGACATAAGAATCCATATAAGTCGCAGTTTGGTTCAGATCTAATTGTTGATTTTTTCGCTCGATATCAGCAATTTGCCATAACCCGATGACAAGTCTCGGAACGGTAAGCGTCTCAGAAATAGCGATACATTTTTTCATAATTATTCGATAGGTAATTTTTTAAATTTATTTCTATACCCCACATCCTTAATTTTCATTTTATTCCACTGGTAAATAAAAACGAGGGTAGCCATTCCCATCACAATTAGCCAAACATAGGTGGAATGAAAATACCAAGCCGCTACTGGATTGGTTAAATCTTTATACAAATGAATCACTAAAAAGCTACTGAGGAACACGACCCCTCCCCAGCCAATAAAAAGTTGTATGGGTCTGTTTTTCAGGACTTCGATATTCAAATACAATTCCAAATTGTGTTTTTTAATTGTCAGTAATGTAATAGACATAAGTAAAAAGTTGACTAGCATGGAGGTCACCATAATGTCAATTCCCAAGAAAAAGTCACCTGCAAAATTGGAACCCAATACCCCAATACTGGAAAGTATTCCAGCAGCAGCTAAAGCCACAATGGGCGTGTGTTTTTTTGGGTCTATAGCAGTGAGTTGCTTTGGCATAATTCCGTCTTTTGCCCAGGCAAACATTAATCGAGAAACCGAAAGGAGCATGGCTGGTAGGTCGTTAATCAATGCAAGGGTTGCCCCCAAAATAATCAGGGTATCGATTCCATTAGGCAACACATAACTCAATAATCCCGGCGCAGTAATGTCTTTTATTTGAGCTTGTTCTGCTACAAAACTCCAAGGAATGATGCTGTACACTGAAGCAGTAAAAAGAAAGTAAAACATTCCCACCCCTAGAATTGCAATTAAAATTGCCAAGGGTAAATTTCTTCTCGGATTTAAAGCCTCACTGCCCGTTTGGGCAATGGCATCAAATCCGATAAAACTCGAAAATAAAACTGCTGCTGCAGAAAGAAATGCAGACCATTCAAAATCAGGTACGGGTGGAATACTAAAAATCCTCCCTTGCTGCTGTTCTAGTGCCGAAAGAAAATCTGACACATCATAAAAAAAACGGGAAAAGATGACAATACTCCCCAAACAAAAAATCAAAACTACCATGGGGAGTAACAAATTTGCATAGGATTTGATTCCTCGGATATTGAGATAAACAAAACTCCAAATAAAACTCAAAGCTAACCCCACCCGGATCCAAGAAACTTCCAATAAGGAGGCAACTTGATATTGCTCATAACTGTAAGCAATATCTCTTAAAAAGGGAATGGAGATATAAGCAATCACTCCAATAACAATAGACAGTCCAAACCATTGAGAAAAACTAGCCACAAAGCCTAGATAGGGATTCAGTCCCCTACTCGCGTAGAGGTAACTCCCTCCTGCTCGGGGCATTGCCGAAGAGAGAATCGCATAGGCAAGTCCTGCAAATAAGGCGGGAACAGCTGCAAAAGCAAAAGCCCAAAGTACGTTGGGTCCAAGGTTGGGTACGCTCCTATGAATCATAAAAGGAACAACATTTATGGAGGCACCTACCATGGAAGATACTCCCGTGGCAATGACCGTGAACAATCCCATCTGCCGAACAAGTTTAGGTTTTAACCCCATTGGTAATACATTCAAAAATATTTTTAGTAGGAATGTTAAATATAAGAAAGGTAAACTGATTTTATAAAAATACCCTCCATAGGGGAGGGCATTTTTAAGGCTTCAGGGAAATAGTTTGTTTGGAGTATTACTTTAATATTTAGAAGTTAAAAGTTTCTGTCCTCAACTCATCCAAACAAATGGGAATGGGGGTTTTAGAAAACAGATAGTTGATCATTGTATTAATAATCTTCCCAAGGGGATGGTTTTTCTTTTACATCAATGGACATAATTCATATCCCTTCTAATCCATTAATATCATTGCCTTAACATAAGTTTCCTATGAAGTGATTTTAGGGGGGTGTAGTTTGTGGGAAGTTTTTAAAATGTTTTGAAATAAATCCCTTTCTATATATCTTGATTAAGCAGTGTATATTGTTTTAGGATTCAATTTCAGTTTATAAAAACCACTCTTTAAAATCCTATAAACGTAAACTTAAAGCAATGCTGTGATGAATAGTCTCTGAAAAATAGTTTTCTAAATAGCTTCGAACTCCAATAGCATATGACAATCCAATGTATCTATTAGCCCATAAACTAAAACCTAAATCAATTCCGAAGCTTATACTATTTTTTTGAGATAAACTGGTCTGTCCTAAGTTTAATTGTGTAAACGGGGTGATTTTAGATCCTTCCAATGGGCTAAAGCGTAAAAAGCCCTCAAGATTAGTAAAGTCCATTTCTGGAAGCCCCACAGCATTGTAGCAAAGGTCAATAATATCAAGATAATTGGCCGAAAAATGTATTCCCGCTGCCCATTTTTCATTAAAGTAATAGGCAGCTCTAATTGAGATAGGGGGGAGACCACTTTCTTTGTTTCCAATATCGCTATAGGTATCTCTTGCTTTAGTGTTGATGTTCCAATCGTTAGTGGTTAACAAATCGGTAATAAATGATTCTTCCGCTTTAGCATAAATACCATAGCCATTGTTTAGATATACATCTATGGCATTTAAACCCAGCTCAATTTCAAATTTACCTCGGTCTTGCTGGGCAGAAAGAACAGATACCGCCATAAGAACAAGTGCTATAACTATGTGTTTATTTCTATTATTTTTCATTTAGTTGATTATTTAGTACTGAATGATCTTGTTATGCTTGAGGATGTGTTTTTTCCGTCGGATGCCTCTACTCGGAAGTAATAATCCTTACCCGACTCTAAATCAATGGTGAGGTAAGTTTGTAATAGATTTTGCTGAATCGATGGGGGGGTTTGTTTACCGTCAACTGAATCTACATATAGTTTATAAGTTAAATCATCCCCATCAAGATCAGTTGCCCGCCAACTAAAGTAGACTTTAATTGCATCAATGATCTCACCCGACTCTGGCGTAAGTAATGTTGGAGCAAAGGGTGCGTAATTCACGATCCCCCCCTCCTTACCTTGCAAGTAGAACTGATAAATTGTAGAGATTTTGGTTATGTTAGCGCGTTGGTTAAAGCTGGTTACAGACCAGCTATATGCTTGTCCACGTTCAAGAATTACTTCTTGAGTATTTGTAATAAGGTTAGAAAACTTTTGAGTTTTACCATTATATTGGTTAGTAATAGTTACTTGATAGGTGTCTGCATCATTGGCATGCTCCCACTCTAGGATTACAGTTGCAGTAGTTTCAGATATAATAACGCCTGGTTCACAGGCTTGGTTGTTTTTTGGATAAATTAAAACAGCTACATCAGGGCAAAACGGACAGGCCTCTGTATCGCATAATCCATCAGGGCAATCATTCGTACATGCAACAAATAATAGAGCTAAAAGTGTAAGGTTGATTAGCTTTCTCATCGTTTAATCAATTTAATAGTTTTGTTAGTGGTTAAATTTTTTATAGTAAGAAAATAAATGCCTGATGAATAATTAGATATATTAAAAGAATAGACTCTATTACTTGGAATATCTATATTTCTTTGCAATAAAATATCACCTCCAAAACCGTGTATAGTTAAATTTGCGGTAGGGTCATCGCCTCCAATGTAAAGATTAATCATATCCCTAACTGGATTAGGATAATATTTCAGTTCTTGAGAAATGAAAATTTCTTCCTCAAATATACCTTGGCATGATCGGTCAGTGTATATTTTAATTTTATTTAGCCCTGACTTCAATTTAATACTAGCATTTGTAGTCGAATATTTAGAAGTTAAACCATTTAGTTCCACAAAATATTCTTTGCTTCCTGAAATTTTTACATCTAACATTTGTTTATCATCAATCATTTTTGTGCTCACATTAAATTCTTGAGGCTCTCCAATATCCACTGTATAACAATATTCATATCCAGAGAAACCTTCTAAGGAGATACAGAATGAATATGTTCCTGTTTCTAGACCGTCGATTAACCTTTTATAACCTTCAGTTTTATTAAGAATATAGGTCTGATTTGAAGATGTGAAAGAAATAATAAAGTTATAAGAGATATTAAGAGATTCAATAATAATTGACCCATCATTGATCCCTGAACAACTTGTATCCGCTGAAGCAATTATAAAATCTTCAGGATTTATTTCAGGTAATGACAAATTAGAAGTAAAAGAACTTGTATCAGTTAATAAACACCCGTTTGAATTAGTAGTTTTTCCTAAAGGAGTATCAGGGCATAGGTCTAACTCATCTTCTATTCCATCATTATCATCATCTTCATCATGTATTACACATAAGAAGTCCATATCGGGGTCAAATTCTTTTGGGGGGAATATTGAAGCATCTAAGGGATTAAAAAATTCTGGAAAAATCTTATTATCTATAACCTCTTCCCAGTCTTTATAACCATCACCGTCACTATCTGAATAGTAATCTTCATTTCCTTTATCAACTTCATTGTTCAAACCGTCATTATCATTATCTATTAAAATAGACTCTAATGCGTCAATTATTCCATCACCATCACTATCAACTATACCCTCTTCGCTATCACTTTTTCCATCAAAATCTGTGTCTACATTATTAGGATTAGTCCCATTTATCAATTCGTTAAGGTCAGTGATGCCATCGTCGTCTGAATCAGCATTGGAATCAAAAATTTCGATAGTGATTTTAGTAATGAGTGATTCTTTTCCATTACTATCTATGGCTCTTATATTAAGATCTAAGGTATTTGGAAGTACAGATACAGATTTAAGGAATTCGGGTGTATTTTGATCTAAATTCAACCACAAATTTCCAGAATTATCAATTTCAATATAACTAAAGCCATTTAGAATATCAAAAAAAGAAATTTGGTTATCACTTGTGACTGATATTTTACCAAGATTAATTTTTCCTACTTGAGAAGTAATGTCATGGTAAAAAATCTGACCAGAATCAATTTCAGGATAAACCTCAACTTTATTTTCATCAACTACATTTATTGTGATAGCATCAGTTTCAGCTAAATTTCCAGCCGTATCGATAGCTTTAATCGTAAAGCTATAACTGGTAATGCTTTTATAATCCGAAGCATTATTTAAATTCAAGCTGGCAGAAGTGTCACCAGTAGAAGTAATCGTAATTAAACTCTTATCATTTCCCTCTACAATCCAAGAGGTGACTTTCTCATTCGCGCTAACTGTGCCTAATGCAATAATACCATTGGTAATCAAATTATTAACCGATGGAGTAATCACAGGAGGTATTTCATCCAAATCATTAATAAAAATCTCTATTTCTTTTTCATCAGAATCACCAAAAGTATCTGTTGACTTTACTTTTAAAATATACTTATCAATTGTTTCAAAATCTGGTGAATTTTTGAAGCGCAAAACACCTGATTCAGAATCTATTTCAAAAAATTCTGATCCTGATAAAATGGAGTATGTTGGTGGGTCATTGTAATCAGGTAAAGAGCTAACATTGAAAATTATTTCATTAGTAGAAATATTCTCATTTACAAAATACTGATCTAAATTTGTAATTGTTGGAGGTTCGTTTATGTTTGCAAGCTTTATAATTAGTTTTGCAAGGTCTGAATTGTTTTCAGTGTCAACGGCTTTAATAATAACTTCAAACTGGGAGAAATCAGTGTTAGAATTAAAAAGTTCAAAATCAAATATTTCACTCTTTTGAACACTCAGCACTCCTGAAGTTGAATTGATGCTGAATGATTCCAAAATTTGATTTGAATTTGAATCGTCTATTGAAAAGGTAATTTGCTGTCCGTCTCTATCCTCATCTCCCTCGGTAAATCGGTCATTAAAATTGTAAAGTGCCTCATTGTCACGATTAGTGTTTTCATTGAAAATAAGCAACTCACCATTATCGACAACTGGACTTAATAATGCCAATCCTCCTGGGTCATCAATATATCCTATTTGAGAATTTGTATCTCCAATACCATTATCTGTTATTGTTAGAATAACAGTTTCAATAAGTCCATCATTATTAGAATCGATAAGTGTAGCTCCTTCATCATAAGTGTCTAATGATTGATCATCTAAAAACTCAAAGGTTTCTCCGAGAGCATTAGTCTTTAAATAAGTAGTGGCTCTAATTGGCTGCGGGAGATTAATTGTTAACCTCACTTGGGTTCCATTCGACGGATTATTATCTAAATCTTCCAATACTGAATTCTTAGAGCTAATTGAGAAAGCGAGCGGATCTTGATTAAATTGAGAGGTTGTTTCGTATGGATCTAAAGTTGGTTTGTCAAGAATAGAAATATTTCCCAGTTTTAAATTATCTGAAGGAGTTGAATTCCCTGAACTGTTTCTGTCTCCAGCAACTATTGAGCCCATTGATGATACATCAGGTTTAATCTGATCATCTATTCCTCCTGAGTTTGCCCATTCAATTGCTTCCTGAAATTTAGAAGAAGACACCATCGGAAAAGAAACTACGTGATCTGCTTTTCTGTCTGGTATCCCATCTCCATCAATATCAGATGTAGGGTAGAGCTCTTCTAAAATGGTTGGTATTCCGTCTTCATCTGATTTTTCTTCAACAGTTATTTCTACCTTATACGGGCCATATACTTTTCCAGTACTATCCACTATCTCGTATTCAAAATTTAATTCTCCATAGAAATGTTCATGAGGATTAAAGGTGTAAGATCCATCATTGTTAAATATTAGTTCTCCCGGACTTGAAGTATCATTATTAATTTTTGTTACTGATAATGGTGTCGCAAGTTTAAACTCTAAAGACTCTAGGGTTTCCGATTCACTAAAAACTTTTTCACTAATAGATTCACCCTCCGAAGTTTCTTCTATTTCTGGACTTGCCGTTATTAAAGAATCATCAATTTTAAACTGTCCTTGGTAGTCAAATTGGGTTATATTCCCAAAGGCATCTTCAGTTTGCCCCGCTGCTATAATAATTGTTACGTCTAATTCATCTGTAATTTCGGATGGAGGCTCATAAATTATTACAAATTTTGTTGAACTTACTTTAGTAAACTCTCTTATTCCTCCATCAGAAATCTCAATCATGGTTTGATCAAAATCGTTAGGAGGCTCATTAAATTCAAAAGAAATAGTCATTATTTGATCTTTCGATAATATTTCTTTTGAAGGGGTTATAGTAATTTCTGGCCCCTTAGTGTCAATTGATATTACTCCCTTATATTCATTATTAGGTGCACCATTTTGATCAGTAAATGACCCTTGAGGTATAATTATCTGACCTTCACCCTGAAAGTCTATGTTTGGAATAAATGTAACCTCATATGTTGAAGATGTCGTCTGAGAAAAATTATTAAAGGTTCCTGCTTCAGACACTAAGTCATTTAT